>Ga0247838_1000238_pt1 | contig 87493 bp, 84 predicted proteins | sample LaCruzMarch2015__5_FD_189097 | JGI IMG/M metagenome (GOLD analysis project Ga0247838, IMG submission 189097) | Freshwater microbial communities from meromictic Lake La Cruz, Castile-La Mancha, Spain - LaCruzMarch2015_15m | ecosystem: Environmental > Aquatic > Freshwater > Lake | place: Spain...
TGACACGGTGGCTGCAGATCCGCATCCGCAACCTCAAGGGCGAGATCATCTACGCCTCGGCCAGCGATCTCGAGCAGGGGGATGACGACCACCCGCATTTCGAACGGGCGATCAGCGGGCGCGTGTCGTCGCATCTGCTGCAATTGCAGGTGGCGCCGGTGGGCGGGCTGGCCGGCTATCCCATCGATGTGCTCGAAATCTATACGCCGCTGCATCGGGCTGAAACGGGCGAGGCGTTTGCGCTGGCCGAGCTCTATTTCAGCGCCAAGTCGATCATTGAGCAGCGCAACCGCACGCAATTCAACGTGCTGTTGCTGGTGAGCATATCCGGGATCGCGGCGATGGCGGCGATCTACCTGCTGGTCGACTGGGCCAGCCGGACCATCGGCCGGCAACGCAAGCGCCTGGCGGACAATCTCGCCGATTCGCGCCGACTGGCGCACGAGAACCGCCGCCTGCATGCGGCGTCCGAAGAGTTGCGACAGAACGCCAATTCGGCCAACGAGGCGCTGCTGGCGCAAGTCGGCTCGGACATTCACGATGGCCCGATCCAGGTGTTGACGCTGGTGATCCTGCGGCTCTCCCAGACGGAGATGTCGCCGGCCGAACGGGCCACGACGGCGGCGCTGGCCAGCGAGGCGATGGAAGAGCTGCGCAATATCTCGAACGGCTTGGTGTTGCCGGAACTGAGCGCGCTATCGCTGGGTGCGGCGCTGGCTCTGGCGGTGGACCGACATGAAGAACTGACCGGGGTGAGCGTCAGGCGCGATATCGACCCGGAGCTGCAGGCGGCCTCGCTGGTGGTCAAGATCTGCGGCTATCGGGTTATCCAGGAGGCGTTGACCAATGCCTTCCGGCACGGGGCGTCGCAGGGACAGGGCGTGACGGCCCGCCGCGTTGGCGACAGCCTCTGCCTAAGGATCAGCAATCGGCCACGGGCCGAGTCCGCTCCGGAGAGGCGCGAGTCCGGGCTGGGGCTGCGCGGCATGCGCTTTCGGGTGGAGTCGCTGGGGGGCTGGCTGCGCGCCGACATCAGCAACGAGGCCGAGAGCATCGTGCAGGCGGAAATCCCGCTCGGCTCGCCGGCCTGATCAGCGGGCGAGGGAGGCGGTGACCTCGATTGCCGGGTCGGGATCGGCCTCGGCGGAGGCGTGCAGGGCCTGAGCGGCCAGCACCACCTCGAGGCGGCTCTTGACCTTGAGCTTGTTCATCAGGTTGGTCATGTAGTGCTTGATGGTCTTTTCGCTCAGGTCCAGGCTGCGGGCGATCTCCTTGTTCGACTTGGCCTGCAACAGGCATTCGACGATCTGCACTTCGCGGGCGCTGAGCTGGGCCGAGCGCATCTGCTTTTCGCGCCGGGCGCGATTGCGGAAGCCGCCCATCAGCCGCGGCGAGAAATCGGACGACACGAACACCTCGCCGCTGCGCACGGTCTGGATGGCGGTGATCAGATCGGTAGTGGGGCGGCCCTTGAGCACGAAGCCCTGGGCGCCGGCATCGAGCGCCTGCAGCGCCATTTCGACATTGGCATAGGCGGTAAAGATGATGACCTGCACGGGCGGGTTGCGCCGGGCGATGGCGGCGATGGCGCCGAACACGTCGCCCGGCATCGAGAGGTCGATGATCAGCACGTCGGGCGCCGCACTGCCGGCGAGGGCCAGCGCATCGTCAGCGGAAATGCCGGTGCCGACGATCTCGTAATCGGGTTCGGCCGAAAAGATCGCCACCATGCCCGCCAGGAGCGTGGGGTGGTCATCGACGAAGGCGATGCGGGTCCTGGTCATTGAATTCTCGTGCGCAATCGGCGTGTGGGCGGTCGCTGGCCAATTATTGGGTCAGCGGCAAATGATATTCTAGCAGGTTTGGCGGGGGCCGGCACTGCCCGACCGAGGTGCTGGGCAGTTTTCGATCAGATGTGGGAGGCTGCTTTGGGCGAGGATCGGCTGGCGTCAGGGGCCGAGGCTGACGACTGAACTGGCGAGGCGCGCCCTCTCACCGGAGGCGAGGCGAGTGCAGGTGCCGACGCTGTCAAAGATCTCGACGTCGCCGCGGACATGGGCGATGCCGATTTCGACGCCCTCCAGCCAGATCTGGACCGCGCCACTGGCAAGGCGGATCGGTCCCGACTGGGTGCTGATGGTCGCGCTGTGGCCGTCGGCGACCGATACGGTGATGGCGCCGGCGTGCAGGACGATGGCTGCTCCGCTCTCGGCCTGGCTGAGCTCGGCGGCAGCACCATGCTCGAGCCGCAGCTCGATGCCCGGGCCGGCGAGGTCGAGGTGACTGCGCCCCAGTGTCCGCAGGGTGGTGGAGCGGGGCAATTGCTCGCCGCGCGCCAGGTCATGCCAGGTGTGGTCCACCAAAGAGAGCACGACGCCCTGCACATGGGTGGCGCGCCAGCCATCGGCGACGGCCGGGCCGGCCGTGGCCAGTATGAGGAGCGCAGCAAGGCCAGGGCGCAGCTGCCTGAAAGTTCTGAAGATCGGGACCATGCTGCAATCGTAAGTGCTCAGGCGGTCGGGCGAAAGATGGACCAAGCTCCCTATTGGAGAGCGAAATCAGCTCAATTCTTGTGGCCTTACTAGAGTAGAAATTGCTCCGATCGGCGCGAGTTGTCGCGTCGTTTTAGAAGCTGCCGCGAGTCTATCCGGCATGCGGCCCGGCGCCGAGGGGAGTCCAGATCGCTGACGAATGACTCTTGGGTCTTACTATTAATTGCGGAACAGGAAGTAAAACTACATGCCAGCGGTCGGGGCTGAATCCAACCTGTCGCGGACAGCTTGAATAGAGTCGATCGATTGATTTGTATTTTACTCAAATTGTCTTTTGGAGGGCTCGGATTGATTCATGTTTCAGAGCGAGTTGTGGGCCTGCGGTAACCGCGCCTTAAGACCGCAAGCATAGTATTCGACAAATAGAACTTCTGACCGGTCAACGGACCGGATGTACAGGCTGAGGGACGCCAGCCCGTACGACCTTCGACGATCTGCGCATTAAATCCGACTCCCGGATTTGGTCGCAGGTTTCCTGGAGCACTGAAGCAGGCGTCCAAACCATGACACAGAGCCTTTCGCTCACCGTAGACCTCGGCACCGAGCCCGGCATCAAAACCGTCACCGCCTTGCGTGATCAGCTCATGACAGCGATCGCGCAGAGCGCTGACGTGGTGATCCGCGGCGACCAGGTCACTCGCATCGACATCAGCGCCCTGCAGGTGCTGGCGGCGGCGCATCAATCGGCGACCGCTGCCGGTTGTCGCATCCGGCTGGAGGCGCCGCTGGACGGCGCTCTGCAGCTGGCGCTCAAGCGAACGGGCTTGGTCAGCGCCGAGGGCCGGCCACAGACGCGCGAGGGCGATTTCTGGATCCTTTCAACCGCAGCCAAGGACGAGGCCGCATGAGCAAGACTATCCTGACCATCGACGATTCCGCTTCCATCCGGCAGATGGTGGCGATGACCCTGCGCAGTGCAGGCCATACCGTGCTGGAAGCCGTCGACGGCTCGCACGGCTATGACCAGGCGACCGGCAACACGGTGCATGCGGTGATCACCGATCTCAACATGCCCAACATGAACGGCATCGAGTTCATCAGAAAATATCGCGAGCACCCCTCCAGCAAGGGCGTGCCGATCATCCTGCTGACCACCGAATCCAGCGACGAGCTCAAGCGCGAGGCCAAGGAGGCCGGGGCGACGGGCTGGATCGTCAAGCCGTTCAAGCAGGACCAGTTGCTGGCCGTGATCAAGAAGGTAACAGGCGAATGAGCACCGGATCGGATCCGAATGAGACCTTCCGGCAGGAGGCGTCCGAGCTGCTCGAGCAGCTCGAGCTGAGCCTGCTCGATCTGGAACAGACGCCCGACAATGCCGACCTGGTCAACAGTGCCTTCCGCGCACTGCACACCATCAAGGGCTCGGGCGCGATGTTCGGATTTTCCGAGGTCGCCGGCTTCGTGCACGAGTTCGAAACGGCGTTCGACAAGGTGCGCAAGGGCCTGCGCCCGGCGACACCGGAACTGATCGCCGTGGCGCTCGATGCCAAGGACCACGTGCACAAGCTGATCGGGGATGCGACGGCGCCGGGTGGCGACGAGATCCTGAGCAGCCTGCGGCGGATCGTAGAGGGCGATGCATCGCTGTCGGAAATTGCCCAGCCGGCCGTGGCCCCGCTTGAGGTCGCCGCCACCGAAGGGGCGCGCTGGCGCGTCCGGTTCAAGCTGCCCAGCGACGCGCTGGTCAATGGCACGAGCCTGAACCCGCTGCTCGAAGAGATCGAAGCGATCGGGCCCTGCACAGTCCGCGCCATCACCGACGATGTGCCGGCGCTCGAAGTGCTCGATCCGGAAGTCTGCCTGCTGGGATGGGAAATCGACATCGACTGCGACAGCGATCCGTCGTCGGCCATCGACGACGTGTTCCTGTTCCTGCGCGACGGCATGGAGCTTTCGGTCGAAGAGCTGGTGAGCGTTCCGCCGGCTGCCGGCGTCGAGATCTCGCTCGATCTGCCCGAGATTGCAGTGCCGCAGGACATTGTCGCCCCGGTGGCGTCGGTGGAGGCCAAGACAGACTTCAAGGCGGACGCGAAAGCCGAGGCCAAGCAGCCGGCGGCGGAAAAGGGCGGCGGGTCGTCGCTGCGCGTCGCGGCCGAACGGCTCGACGAGCTGATGGACCGGGTGGGCGAACTGGTGATCGCGCAGGCGCGGCTCAGCCAGATCGCGGCCGGCAGCAGCGATGGTGCGCTCAAGAATATCGCAGAAGAACTCGAACGCCTCTCCTCGGGCCTGCGCGACACGACGATGGGCATCCGCATGGTGCCGATCGGGTCGATCTTTTCGCGCTTCCGGCGCCTCGTGCACGACCTCAGCCGCGAGCTGGGCAAGGAGATCGAGTTCATCACCACTGGTGAGGATACCGAGCTCGATAAGACGATGATCGAAAAGCTCGCCGATCCGCTGGTGCATCTGATCCGCAATTCGGTGGACCACGGACTGGAGTCGGCCGAGCGCCGGATCAAGGCGGGCAAGGACCCCAAGGGGACGGTCAAACTTTCGGCGGTCTATGCCGGCGCGGAAGTGGCGATTTCGGTGACCGACGACGGCGCCGGCCTCAATCACGAGCGCATCCGGGCCAAGGCGGAAGAGAACGGCATCATCACCGCGGACGCCAAGCTGACCGAGCAGGAGCTCAACCAGCTGATCTTTGCGCCGGGGTTTTCGACGGCCAAGGAAGTCACCTCGCTCTCGGGGCGCGGCGTGGGCATGGACGTGGTCAAGCGTACGATCGATGGCCTGCGCGGCTCGATCGATGTGCAGACCCGGCCCGGCCAGGGCTCGACCATGACGCTGCGGCTGCCGCTGACGCTGGCGATCATCGACGGCATGCTCGTACGGATCGGCAATGGCCGCTACACCATCCCGCTCTCGGCCGTGGAAGAATGCGTGGAACTGCCCGACACGGCAGACACGCAGTCGCGCGGCCGGAGCTTTCTGGACATCCGTGGCAGCCTGGTACCGTTCATCCGGCTGCGCGAAGTGTTCAACACGCCCGGTGAACCCGATACCCACCAGAAGGTGGTCATCGTCTCGTCCGGCGAAGGGCGGGTGGGCCTGGTGGTCGACCAGATCATCGGCAACAACCAGACCGTCATCAAGCAGCTCTCGAAACTGCATGCATCGATCAAGTCGTTCTCAGGGGCGACGATCCTGGGCGACGGCACCGTGGCGCTGATTCTCGACACCGCGCATCTGGTGGGTGTCGGCCAGAGCGAAGAGCGCCACCACCGGACCACCACGCAGAGGACCGCCGCATGACCGAACAGGCCGAAGCCATGAACGCGCTGACGCTGCGCATGCAGGACGAAATGTTCGCCATCGAGGCGGGCAGCGTGCGTGAAATTCTCGATCTTGTGCCGATCACCGAAGTGCCCAACGCGCCGGCTTTTGTCAGCGGCCTGATCAATGTGCGCGGCCGTGTGGTGCCGCTCGCCGACCTGCGGGTGATGTTCGAAATGGACCGCCCGCCGCCCGATCAGGACACGCGCATCGTGGTGCTGGAGACCGAGATCGGCGGGGAAATCAGCGTCGTGGGGATTCTTGCCGACAAGGTCTACGACGTGACCGATATCGAGGCGGCCTCCATCCAGGAGGCGCCCAAGGTCGGCATGCGCTGGCGCCCCGATTTCATCAAGGGCATCGGCAAACGCAATGGCCGTTTCGTGGTGATCCCCGATCTGGCGCGGATCTTTGACGCCAATAGCGGCGGTGGCATTGCCACTGCCGACGAGCGGGCGGGCCATGCGTAAAGCCAAACCAACAGACCAGGGCAAGTGCGCCGTCGGCGCACCACAGAAAGTTCGGGCCATTGGCCTGGGCACGTGCAGAACAAAAACGGTGACAAAATGAGACTGACCATCAAAGCCAAGCTGGCGGCCACGTTCGCCGTGATCGTCGCAATGTCGGCAGGCAGCATCGCCTTGTCGATCAACAATTTTGGTCTCCTCAACGAGGAGCTCAAGACCATCGTCGAGGTGCGGACGGCCAATGCACTGCTGGTGGCCGATACGCAGACCCTGCTGGAACGGGCCGGTGCACGCAGCCGTGCGCTGCTGCTGACCGACGACGACGCGGCAGTGGAGGACTATATCGTCAAGCTGCAGGCCGACCATGACGCGATCGTGGCAAATTATGACAGGCTCGCCGAGGCCGCCAGGGATGCGCAGGTCGTCGAGACTCTGCCCAAGTTCAAGGCGGCCTTCGATGGCTACTGGAACAAGCTCAAGGCCGCCGAAGAATTCGCCAAGGTCAATAGCGACCAGGACGCCCTGGCGATCAGCCGATCGGATGGCAGTGCCACGCTGGGTGCTGTCGAGGAGACGATGGGGGCGCTGAAGACAGCGCTGCAAAAGCGAGTGCTCGCCGACGAACCCGGGGCTTTTGTCGCCTATCAGGTAACCAGCGACGCGTTCCTGACCATGACCGACATCTTCCGCCAGCAGCGCAACATCCTGCTCGCGTCCGGCGATGCCGAGCTGCAGGAGAAGTGGTTCGCGGACTACAGGTCCGGACTGGACAGCATTGCCGCCGCCTTGCCGCAGCTGCAGCGGGTCGTGCCGGCAGCCGATCTCGAGCTGTTCCGTGCTGCCGAAGCGGGGTACCAGGCCATGGTGACGGCCATGGACAAGGCCGTCGCGGTCTCGATGACGCGCGCCGACCTGCAGGCCAACAGCCTGATCTATGAAGCATCCAGCCAGGCCGACGAGGCCGACACACTTTTGCAGACGATCATCGACCGGAACCGCGACCTGCTGAACCAGGCTGCCGCGGAAGCAGAGTCCACCTACCAGTCCAGTTCGAGTCTGCTCATCGGGCTCCTGGCCGGCTCGGTGCTGCTGGCGGGCCTGGCGGCGGTCTGGATCATCCTGTCGCTGTCGCGCTCGCTTTCGATCGCCCGGCGCCTGGCCGAAGCGGTTGCCGGTGGCGACCTCAATGCGACGGCCGAAGTGCGCTCGAACGACGAGATCAAGGACCTGATCGATGTCCTGAACACAATGACCGGCAAGCTCCGTCAGGTCGTGGGCGAAGTCATGTCGGCGGCCCGTAACGTTGCCGCCGGCAGCCAGGAAATGTCGGCGACCGCCGAGCAGCTCAGCCAGGGCTCGACCGAGCAGGCGAGTTCGACCGAAGAGGCCTCGGCCTCGATGGAAGAAATGGCCTCGACGATCAAGCAGTCGGCGGACAATGCGGCACAGACCGAAAAGATAGCGCGCCAGTCGGCGGCCGACGCCATCGCGTCGGGCGAGGCAGTGACCAATGCGGTTTCGGCGATGCAGACGATCGCGCAGAAGATCCTGGTGGTGCAGGAGATTGCCCGCCAGACCGACCTGCTGGCGCTCAACGCTGCGGTGGAAGCGGCGCGGGCCGGCGAACATGGCCGAGGCTTTGCCGTGGTGGCCTCGGAAGTGCGCAAGCTGGCCGAACGCAGCCAGTCGGCGGCGGCCGAAATCTCGACGCTCTCGGTCGACACGGTGAAGGCCGCACAGTCGGCCGACGACATGCTGGCCAAGCTGGTGCCCGACATCCAGCGTACGGCCGAACTGGTCGAGGAGATCTCGGCCGGCAGCCGCGAACAGAATGTCGGCGCCTCGCAGATCAATACCGCGATCCAGCAGCTCGACAAGGTGACGCAGCAGAATACCAGCGCCGCCGAGCAGATGTCGGCGACGTCCGAAGAGCTGGCCAGCCAGGCCGAGCAGTTGCAGGGCGCCATCAGCTACTTCCGTATCGACGATGCGGCCCCTCGCGGACGGACAAAGCCCAAGCCGGACCTGCGCGAAGCGGTGCTCGCCAAGGCGCCGCACATGCAGCCGGGCAAGGCGCGCAAACCGGTGTCCCGGGCGGCCGAAAAGCCCACCAGCGGTGGCTTCGATCTCGATCTGGACGCGAGCCCGGACGAGCTCGACAGCGAGTTCGCCCGACGCGGCGCAGCCTAGCCGATCCCGTTTCAGGGCGCCTCGAACGAGGCGCCCGCTTTCCGAACCCCATGCGAGCAGGAGCGCGCCATGACAGACAGCACCAAGCCCCGCCGATCCATCCTTCGCAGTATCGCTGCCAAGATACTGGCCATTCAGATCATCTCGAGCCTTTTGATTGCCGGCATCATCGGTGGTGTCGGCTATTATGGCATGAGCACAATGGAGGGCTCGCTGCTCTCGCTCTATGCCGACCGGCTGGTGCCGATGAACCAGCTCAAGGCGGTGTCGGACGCCTATTACGGCGACGTGCTGGGCGTTGCGGCGGAAATTTCGGCCGGGCGCAAGAGCTGGACCGACGGGCGCGAGCACTTCGAAGCGGGTCTGCAGACCATTCAGAGCGAATGGGGCGCTTATCTGGCCACCAAGATGACTGAGGACGAGCTGCAGCTGATCGACACGGTCAAGCAGACCATGGCGGTGGCAGAGCCGCAGCTGGACAAGCTTGCCGAAATCCTGCGAAGCCAGAACCTGACAGGGCTGCAGCAGCTGCTGACCACCGATCTCTATCCGGCTGTCGATCCGGTCAACGAGTCGCTGGGGGAACTGGCGCACTACCAGCTGGAAGTGGCCGAGGCGCTGCATCAGTCGAGCATCGCCACCTTCGGCTTCCTGACCCTGCTGGTGATCGGCGTGGGGGTCGGCACCATTGTCCTCGCAACCGGTATCGTGGTGCTGGTGACCAATGCCATCCGGCGCAACCTGATGTCGGCCAAGGTGCTGGCCGAGGCGGTCGCCCAGGGTGACCTGTCGGTGACGGCAGAGGTCAACTCGGCCGACGAAGTGCGCGACCTGGTCGATGCGCTCAACACCATGACCACTAATTTGCGGGCCACCGCAGCGGTCGCCAACAGCGTGGCGGAGGGCGACCTGACGGTCGAGACCAAGCCGCTGTCGGACCGGGACGAGCTCGGGCTGGCGCTCGAACGCATGGTGCTCAAGCTGCGCGACGTGATCACCGATGCGACCCAGGCTGCCTCCAACGTGGCCTCGGGCAGCCAGCAGCTTTCGGCAACAGCCGAACAGCTGAGCCAGGGCGCCACCGAACAGGCGAGCTCGACCGAGGAGGCCTCGGCCTCGATGGAAGAGATGGCCTCGACCATCAAGCAGTCGGCGGACAATGCGGCTCAGACCGAAAAGATCGCGCGCCAGTCGGCGGCCGATGCCATCGCTTCGGGTGAAGCGGTGACCAATGCCGTCGCGGCGATGCAGACGATCGCCCAGAAGATCATGGTGGTGCAGGAGATTGCCCGCCAGACCGACCTGCTGGCGCTTAACGCGGCGGTGGAAGCGGCGCGGGCCGGCGAGCATGGCCGCGGCTTTGCTGTGGTGGCCTCGGAAGTGCGCAAGCTGGCCGAACGCAGCCAGTCGGCGGCAGCGGAAATCTCGACGCTGTCGGACGATACGGTCAAGGCCGCGCAGTCGGCCGGGTCGATGCTGGCCAAGCTGGTGCCGGACATCCAGCGGACGGCCGAACTGGTCGAGGAAATCTCGGCCGGCAGCCGCGAGCAGAATGTCGGCGCCTCGCAGATCAATACGGCGATCCAGCAGCTCGACAAGGTGACGCAGCAGAACACCAGTGCCGCCGAAGAAATGTCCTCGACCTCCGAAGAGCTGGCCAGCCAGGCTGAGCAGCTGCAGTCGGCAATCGCCTATTTCCGGCTCGAGCTCAGCGCTGCTTCGGCCAAGCCGGCCCGGCAGGCCGCCCGTGCCAGCAAGCCCGACCTGCGGGCGGCGGTGATGAGCAGCGCGCCGCACATGTCGCGCAAGGCGCAGAAGTCGGCAGCGGGCGGCGGTTTCAGCCTATCGCTCGACGACGCCGGCGAGGATCCGCTCGACAGTGACTTCACGCGCCGCGGCGCAGCCTGAGCGAGGGCAGAATGGCCGAACGCATCCAATACGTGACACTCGGTGTGGCCAGGGAGATCTTTGCCGCGCCGGTGACCAAGGTGCAGGAAATCCTCGACATGCGGCCCATCGCCCGGTTGCCGCAGGCCCCGGTCAACCTGCTGGGCATGATCGACGTGCGCGGACAGGGCATTCCGGTGCTCGACCTGCGCCTGACCCTCGGCCTGGCCGAGGCCGGCGATACCGAAAACACGCGGATCGTCGTGCTGCGCATGGGCAGCGGCGACAAGGAACTGACGGTCGGCCTGCGGGCGGACCGGGTGTTCGAAGTCACCGTGCTCGACCAGGAGGAGCTCGATCCGCCGCCGGCGATCAGCGAGAGCTGGGACACGCACTCGATCGCCGGGATCGGGCGCCGTAACGGCGCCTTCGTGACGGTGCTCGACCTCGATCGCCTGCTGGCCGGCGTGAAGATCCCCGGCCTGAAAGCTGCTCTGCCGACCGATCAGGCCGCCTGAGACCCCTTTTACCAGTAAGCGGCCGATCCTGTCGGCCGGTTGAGTTCCCGGAGTGTATCGTGGCTGTACCCGCCCGTTCGTTGCCGTTGCCGGAGTTTGACGACGAGGATCACCTGACGTTGCGAGACTTCCAGCGCATTTCGCTGCTGATCGGCGAGCGGGTGGGGATCAAGCTGCCGCCGGCCAAGCGGGTGATGCTGGAGGGGCGCCTACGCAAGCGGGTCCGCAGCCTCGAGCTGACCGACTTTGCCGACTACAGCGCGTACCTGTTCGAGCGCGGTGGCCTGGACAGCGAATTGCCGCACCTGATCAATGCGGTGACCACCAACAAGACCGATTTCTTCCGCGAGCCCGAGCATTTCGAGGTGCTGGTGCACAAGCTGGTGCCGGCGCTGCTGGCCGAGCGGCGGGGCGAGCGGCAGCCGCTGCTCAAGATCTGGAGTGCGGCGGCCTCGACCGGGGCCGAGGCCTATACCATCGCCATGGTGATGAACGACCTGGCGGCGCAGCGCCGCGACCTGCGCTACGCCATTCTGGGGACCGATATTTCGACGGCCGTGCTTGAGCAGGCGGAGCTGGCGATCTATCCGGCGGACATGATCCACCCGGTGCCTGCCGACAAGGCGGCGCGCTACGTCATGCAGGCGCGGCGGCCCGGGCTTCGGGCAGAGGTGCGGATCGCGCCGGAGCTGCGCAAGCGTGTGCAGTTCGCTCATCTCAACCTGATGGACGAGAGCTATCCATTCGATCGCGACGTCGACGTGATCTTCCTGCGCAATGTCCTGATCTATTTCGACAAGACCGATCAGGCCGCCGTCATCACCCGCCTCGTGGGGCACTTGCGACCCCGGGGTTATCTCATTCTTGGCCATTCGGAGTCCATGATCGGCACGTCGATCACCATGCGCCAGGTGGCTCCCGCGGTGTTCCAGAAGGTCTGACATGTCCAGCAGTAAGAAGATCCGCGTCCTGATCGTCGACGACTCCGCCTCGGTCCGCACCACCCTGAGCCAGATCATTTCGGGCGATCCCGAGCTCGAAGTGATGGCGACGGCGAGCGACCCCTATGTCGCGGTCGAGCGCATCCGCCAGGAAGTGCCGGACGTGATGTTCCTCGACCTCGAAATGCCGCGCATGGACGGGCTGACCTTCCTGCGCAAGATGATGGCGCAACGGCCGATCCCGACCGTGATCTGCTCGTCGATGACCGAAGAAGGCTCGGACGCGCTGATGCAGGCACTCGAAGCCGGGGCGGTCGACGTGGTGACCAAACCGCGCGTCGATACAGCGCAATGGCTGCAGGATTCGAGCATGCGCATCTGCGACGCCGCCAAAGCGGCCGCGCATGCCAAGTTCAAGGGCGTGCAGAAGGCGGCGCCGCCGCCGCCGCTCAGGGTGGAAGCCAAGCTGACGGCTGATGCCGTGGTGCCGCCGGTGAGCGCGGCGCGGCTGGCTTCGCTCAAGCTCAACATGCCGGTGACCGAATCGATCATCTGCATCGGGGCTTCGACCGGCGGCACCGAGGCGCTGCGCGAAGTGCTCGAAGCGCTGCCGGCCGATACGCCGGGCGTACTGATCGTCCAGCACATGCCGGAAAAGTTCACCAATGCGTTTGCGCGTCGGCTCGACACGCTGTGCGACATGGACGTCAAGGAGGCCGAAGAGGGCGATGTGGTGCGCCAGGGGCTGGTGCTGATCGCGCCGGGCAGCAAGCACATGACGCTGCATCGCGCCGGCTCGCGCTACACGGTGCATATCGTGGACGGGCCGCATGTGTCGCGGCATCGCCCTTCTGTGGACGTGCTGTTCCGTTCGGCGTCGCAGGCGGCGGGCCGCAATGCCATGGGGGTGATCCTGACGGGCATGGGCGATGACGGGGCGCGCGGGCTGCTCGAAATGCGCGAGGCGGGCAGCCATACGGTGGCTCAGGACGAAGAAAGCTGCGTGGTGTTCGGCATGCCCAAGGAGGCTATCCAGCGGGGCGCGGCCGGCAAGGTGCTGCCGCTGGGGCGGGTGGCTATTGAAATCACCACCTATGCGCGCATGGCAGGGTCCAAATGAGTGCCCTGGCGACCGAGATCGTCGATCGGGACGATCGGGTCGATCCGGTTGGAGCGGCAGTCGACCTGCGGGCGATCGTCGCGCGCCTGGCCGAACCGCGCCAGGAGATCGAGACGGCGTTTCTCAACGTGGGAGAGCTGCTGACCAAATCAGCCGGCCTGCTCGACCAGATCGGCTCGACCTTTGAGGCGCTGCCGCGCGACCTTGACCGTCCCGAGGTCAACGAGGCCACGGCACGGCTGACGCAAGTGGGATCGCGGGCCCGGGACATTTCGGATTCGTTCGCGCAGGAGCAGGAGGACATCCTGCGGCTGGTCGATGTGGTCTCCAAGGCCAACCGGCCGATCACGGAACTGCGCAAGACCATCCGGATGATGGGCATTCTGGCAGTGAATGCGCGGATCGTGGCGGCCTCGGTCGCCAATCTCGAGGATTCGGACGTCTTTACCACCGATATCGCGTCGCTTTCGAGCAGCGCGGCGCGGACCATTGCCGAGTTCACCGCGATCTACGAAAAGCTCGGGCAGGAAGTGCAGCGGGCGGCAGCGGCGCGCGACCTCTTCGAGCGCAGCCAGGCTGGCACGCTCAGCGGGTTGGCAGTGCGGATCGGCAGCAGCCTCGACGCAGTGACCAGCCAGCGCCAGCGGTCGGCGGAGGGCAGTACCGAGACGGTGCAGATGTCGCGCGCCATCGGGCAGCGGGTGATGACGGCCGTGATGGCGCTGCAGGTGGGGGATGCGACCCGACAGCGCGTCGAGCACATCGAGGCGGCGCTGCGCAAGGCAGCGGACGCGACCGAGACGGCGCTCCACGCGGTTGCCGAGCTGGCGGCAGCTCAGCTCAGCGATACGATCCGGACGCTCGATGGTGACGTGGACGAGGCTGAACAGGCGCTGGGTGCGCTGGCGCGCGACGCGCAATCGATTACCGCGCGCAGCCGTGAAATCTACGGATCGGGCGACCAGGACAGCTCGGCGCTGGGTCGGCTGACCGCAGAAATGCGGCAGGCGACGGCCGTGCTGCAGGACTGCGAGCGCGAGCGCAAGCAGCTGGGGACGGTTGCCGCCGAGGTCGAAAACACGGTCCGGGTGCTGCTGCAACACGTGGCGGCGGTGCAGGAGATCGAGGCCAACATGCGCCTGGTCAGCCTGAATGCGGCGATCAAATGCGCGCAGCTCGGGCCAGACGGGGCCGCGCTCAACGTCATCGCGCTGCAGCTGCGCAGCCTTACCAATGATACGGTCAAGGCAGCCGAAGCGGCCGCCGAACGCCTGGCGGAGGCCGCCGAACTGGCGCTGGCGTTCAGCGCGGCGTCGGGCGATGAGGCCAGCCACCAGATGGCGCAGCTCGAGCAGGATGCGGCCGATGGCCTGCAGCTGATGGAGCGGGTCGACGGGCGGATCCGCGAAGCGCTGGGGGTGCTCGAAAAGGCCGCCCCGCAGGTCGCCGACTACCTCGACGGCGCCAGCAGCGGCTTTTCCAACCACCAGGCAATTTCCGAGACGCTGGCAGATGCCCAGATGCAACTGGTGGCGCTGGGGAGCGGCACGGTCGCGCCGCCCGAGGCAGACAGCCCGCTGGCCAGCCTGCTCGAGGGCATCCGTAAATCCTACACGATGGAATCCGAGCGCCAGATTCACGACCGCCTGTTCGGCAAGCCAGCGCCGGTCGTCGCGCCGCCTGTGCCGAGCGAGAGCGGGGTCGAAGGGCTCGACATGTTCGACGATTTCGAAAGCGTCGTGGCGCCCATCAAGGACATGGCCGCCCGGGTGGACGAACAAGAACCGCTGGGCTCGGTCGAAGACGACGTGCTGATGTTCTAGGGGTCGCTCAGGCCTTCGGGCGGAGCAGCAGACGCTGGGCTTCGGTGTCGACGCCCAGGGTTTTGAGCACCGTCGCCACGATGCCGGCGCGGTCGAGACCGGCGGCGGCATACATGTCGTTGACGCTGGCCTGTTCGGTGAACACGTCCGGGATCATCAGCGGCCGGAAGCGCAGCTTGCCGTCGAGCAGGCCATTGGCGGCCAGGAAGGTCGCCACATGGCTGCCGAAGCCGCCGATGCCGCTTTCCTCAATGGTCAGCATGACATCGTGGCTCTGCGCCAGGTCCGCAATCATTTCCGCGTCGAGCGGCTTCATGAAGCGGGCATCGGCAACGGTGGGGGTGAGACCGTAGGCCGCGAGCTTTTCGGCGGCGGCGAGGACTTCGCCCAGTCGCGTGCCGTAGGACAGCAAGGCGACGCTCGAGCCCTGGCGCAGGATGCGGCCCTTGCCGATCGGCAAGGCGATGCCGCGGGCCGGCATATCCACGCCCAGGCCATCGCCGCGCGGGTAGCGGAAGGCGATCGGGCCATCGTCATAGGCGGCTGCCGTCGCCACCATATGGCGCAGATCGGCTTCGTCGGCCGCCGCCATCAGCACCATGTTGGGGATGGCCCCCAGGAAGGCGGCGTCATAATTGCCGGCATGGGTCGGCCCGTCGGCGCCAACATAACCGGCGCGATCGATGGCGAAGCGGACCGGCAGGCCCTGCACGGCAACGTCGTGTACCACCTGGTCATAGCCGCGCTGCAGGAAGGTAGAATAGATCGCGCAGAACGGCTTCATGCCTTCGGTCGCCATGCCGGCGGCGAAGGTGACGGCGTGCTGTTCGGCAATGCCGACGTCGAAGATGCGCGTGGGGAAGAGTTCGGCGAACTTGTCCAGCCCGGTGCCCGAGGGCATGGCGGCGGTGATGGCGACCACGCGGCTATCGGCCTGGGCTTCCTGGATCAGGCTTTCGGCAAACACATTGGTATAGCTGGGCGCGTTGGACGGCGCCTTGGACTGCGCGCCGGTAATGACATTGAACTTGGTGACGCCGTGATATTTGTCGGACGAGGACTCGGCCGGGGCGTAGCCCTTGCCCTTCTTGGTCACGACATGAACCATGACCGGGCCCGACTCGGCATCACGCACATTTTCCAGCACGTCGACGAGATCGTTGAGATTGTGGCCGTCGATTGGCCCGACGTAGAAAAAGCCGAGTTCTTCGAACAGCGTGCCGCCGGTGAAGAAGGCGCGGGTGAACTCTTCGGTCTTGCGCGCCGCCTCGTGGATGAAGCGCGGCATCTTGCCGGTGATCGACTTGGCGCGGTCGCGAAAGTGCTGATAGGCCGGGCCGGAGACCAGCTTGGCGAGATAAGACCGCAGCGCGCCCGTCGGCGGCGCAATGGACATGTCGTTGTCGTTGAGGATGACGATCAGCCGGGCGTCCATGGCGCCGGCATTGTTCATGGCCTCGTAGGCCATGCCGGCCGACATGGCGCCGTCGCCGATGACGGCGATGACGTTGCGGCGCTCGCCCTTAAGCTGGGAGGCGACAGCCATGCCCAGACCGGCCGAAATCGATGTAGAGGAGTGACCGGCGCCGAACGGATCGAACGGGCTCTCGGCGCGGCGGGTGAAGCCGGAGAGGCCGTCCTTCTGGCGCAGGGTGCGGATGCGGTCGCGGCGGCCGGTGAGCACCTTGTGCGGATAGGCCTGGTGGCCGACGTCCCAGATCAGGCGATCGTGCGGCGTGTCGAAGACGGCGTGCAGGGCGACGGTGAGTTCGATCACGCCAAGCCCGGCGCCCAGATGGCCGCCCGTGACCGATACGGCGTCGATCACCTCGGCGCGCAACTCGTCGGCAAGCACACGCAGATCGTCGCGGCTGAGCGCCTTCAGATCATCGGGCGACTGGACGGTGTCCAGATGGGGAGTCAGCGGTTTGTCGGACACGCGGCAAGCCTTGCGGCACTTGTTGTTCCCTCTGACTTAGAGAGTAGCACGGCCCAATGCAACGAAAAGACTCAGCGCGCAGCCACCAGGAGCGGGGCATTCGTCACAAAGTGATCGTAATCAAGCGGCTGGCCCAGATCGGGCAGGAAGGCCATGCGCCCGGCCAGCGGGCCCAGCTCGGCTTCCTTGTCGAGATAGCCCTCGGCCTCGTAGAACTCGGCAAAATGGCTGGCCGACACCAGTACGGGCGCGGTCAGCGTCTCGTTGACGTGGTCGATCTCGGGCGCCACCAGTTCGGTGCGGCGGGCCTTGATCGAGGCGATCGGCTGCAGGTCGATGACGGCCTGGCGGACGGCGGCGGCGGTACCCACCGGCACGGCTTCGCTAACGGCGCTGAAGGTGGATTCGAACATGCCCCGCAGCGAATCGCCGCCGAGCGAAGAGGTCTGCATGCCCGCGTCGATGCCGGGGCTGGCGGCAAGGGCGCTGGCCAAGGGCGTTTCGCTGGTCTGTTCGATCAGCATCTTGAGGGCAGTGTTGCCGGGGGCATAGGCCGTTACGAGGTCGCCGGCGTCATCGCGCGGGCTCATCAGGATGCGCGGTTGCGGCACCGAGCTGTCGATGGCGGCAAGTGCACCGCCGCTACCGGCAGTGCTGCCGTTCATCAGGCGGGCCGGGCGCGTTGCCGGGACGGGCGCAACGAGCGCTGCGACCTGCAGGGTGTCGTCGCCGGTGGGGCGGGAGAGAGGCTGCGGCGCCACGGCGATGGTCGAGACGCTGCGCTGGGTGGGTTCGGCGAGGGCGGCGAGCATGATGCCCTCGTTCTCGGCGCCGAACAGGCGCTGCGGCCGGCTGAGCGGCACGGGAGCCAGTGACAGGGTCGAACCAGTATCCTCAGCCACCATGATGGCGGGAGCCGCCGGGGCGATCGCGCCGTTGCAGGGCACGGTCCGGCATTTCTTCCATTCGGCCTCGGCATAAGCGCGGCCCGACGAAGAGAGCGGCGTGCCGTCGGTGGGCACGTGCAGCGTCTTGCCGTCGGGGAAGACCTTCTTGAGCTGGGCGCGGGTCATGCGCGGCCAGGCGCGCACCGAACCGGTGTCGGCATGCACGAACGGGCTGCCTGAGGTGGGGTAGTAGCCGATGCCGCCGACCTGGCGGCGCATGACGGCCTCGCGCAGGGTGGCCAGCTTGATGCCGGGAATGAAGAAGTCGATCGCCTTGCCCTTGGTGTGCTGCGAATTTTCGGCCACGCCGGAGGATTTGGCGCGCAGCATGGCATTGGTCTTGGGGGCCCGGTAGGACGAGACGATGTTGATCGGCTGGCTGGCGCCGACCTCGCGGTAGACTGCCCAGAGCAGGTCGAACAGCGCCGGGTCCATCTTGGTGGGCTCTTTGGTGCGCCAGTCGGCCAGGAAAACGTTGAGCTGCTGCAGGACCTTGCGGTCGTACTCGCCGTTGCGGCGGAAGGTGAACTTGCCGGTTTCCCCGGTATGGGTGTGGTGCAGGTAAAGCGTGCGATCGCTGCCCGAGGCCGCGGAAACGGAAACCGTCGCTGCGGGAAGCAGCGTCGTCAGAGCGACCATGGCGGCCAAAAAGAGCCGCAGCAGACGCTGCACTAACAAACCGGTTTTCCCCGACACGCCCCAGCCCTTGCAACAACTCAGGAACGGAAACGATAGCGGCAAGACCATTACAGTCGATTAACGCTAACGAGTCCTGTGCAGCCCGTTGCCGGCCAACTCACGCCCTATATGTAGGCAATAATCGCGGCTGAACCAAGGCGAATTTGCTAAGCAGAAGTAAATGCTCGGTTTTTGGCCTAGATCAAAGACATGGCCCGGCGCTTCTGGCTGCCGGGCACAGGTCGATTCTGCGCTCTACTCGTTGAGCAGGGCGATGAGCTTCTTGTTGGCGCCGTAGACGTCACCATAGGAGCGGATGGTGCCGTCTTCGTCGATGCGCAGGGTGAAGTAGGACAGATGCACCGGAATGTGCGCCTCCAGGTTCACCCAGGCTTCGCGATCTCCGAACATGCCTTCGAGCGAAGCGCGGCTGATGCCGGCCTCTTTCTGGGTCAGGGCGCCAGCAAATTCCATTGGATTTTCAACGCGGACGCAGCCATGGCTGTAGGCGCGGAAGGACCGGGCGAACAGCGACTTGGACGGCGTATCGTGCAGGTAGACGTCGTGCTGGTTGGGGAACAGGAATTTCACCCGACCCAGGGCATTGCCGCCGCCCGGCCGCTGCCGGATGTGGAACTTGTTGATGTTGGTCGAGGTCCAGTCGATGGCCGAGGCGTTCACCACCTTGCCGCCGGAGAGCATTTCCATGTTCTGGCCGGCCAGATAGCCCGGATTGGCCAGCAGATGCGGCTTGATCTCGTTGGTGGCGATCGAGGCGGGGACGTTCCAGTAGGGATTGACGACGATGTGCTCGATCTCGTCGGAAAACACCGGGGTCTGGTGCTTGGGCGTGCCGATGACGACGCGGGTGGTATAGGCCTCCTTGCCGTCATCCATGATGCGCAGGCGGAACTCGGGCAGGTTGACGAAGACGTGGAACTTGCCGAATTCCTCGGGTTCCCAGCGCCAGCGCTCCATATTGGCGATGATGTCGTCTTTGGTGGCCGTGCCGCCGCCGTTGAGGGCGGCGATGGTCGCGGGTCCCGCGACGCCGTCGGCGGTCAGGTCGAGGCTTTCCTGGAAGGTTTTCACGGCCGCGACCAGCGCGTCGTCATAGGTCAGATCGGGCGCAGCGGCGGCGCCGGCCGTCTCGGGCACGTCGGGCTCGGCGACGCCGAGGCGCTGCCGCAGCAGCGGCACGCGCTCGTCGGTCATGCCCAGCTTGAGCGTCTTGCCGTCGGGGATGGCGACCTGGTCGATGGCTTCGGTCTCGTCGAACTTGGCCAGCGCAGCCTTCAGCCGCTGGAACTCGGCATGCTTGGGCTCGAGCGAGGCGAAGATGGTTTCGGGCGCGTCGGACGAAGCCAGCTTGACCAGCATTTCGGCTTCGTTGATGCGCTTGGGCGCAATAGTCCAGGTCGAGTTGACGGCCGTCGGGGCGATGCGGCCACCATAGGTATCCTGGGCGAACTTGACCGCCGCGGCCGAGAAGGCGGTTTCCACCGCGGCCAGCTTTGCCGGGTCGGTGCCGGCAGCGGCCAGGTCGAGTTCGGGGGTCAGATAGTCGCTGGGGCGGAAGCCCAGGGCGGCGGATTCCTTGAAGGCGTCCATGATCTTCTGGGCAGAGGGCGCAAAGCTGACCTTGCCGTCGGCGCCTTCATGCAGCCAGAGCGGCTCGAAATGGCGGGCGCCGTAGAAGAAATAGAGTTTTTGCGCCTGGGCATAGGCGCGGCTGTCCTTGGCGGCGTCCTGATAGGCGGCAAACAGACCGGTCTTGATGATGCGGGCCAGTTCGGACTGGGGCGGCGCAATCACCACGCGCGTCGCGTCAATGCCGGCGACTCGAACCACTTCCTGCGCCAGGGCGGGAACCGCGGCGCCGATGAGAACGACACCGGCAAGCAAGGTGGCCATCAAGCTACGCATAAAATCTCCATTCCCCCGGGCGCTCGGTATTCAGACGGTCAGTGCGCAGCGCCAGCATACTATCAATCCATTATGGAGCTGGCTTACCCCACATCGGTTCAGACTGACAATTCCACACGATTTTGTGAGGGTGGGCTGTGTCCCGGCTGCAACGCAACAGCTAGGCGGCCTCACTCTCGATCCCATCGTCCAGACCATATTCCCGCAGCTTGCGGTAGAGCGTCGACCGACCGATGCCCAGGGCCCGCGCGACGCGCGACATGCGGCCACCGTAGTGCTTGAGGGCAAAGGCGATCAGGTCGCGCTCCAGATCGGCCAGAGCAGTGACCTCGCCACGGGAATCGATGAAGCGATCGGGTACAGCCTCTACCTTTTCGACTTCACGCAGCCGGACGCTAAGCTGATCGACATGAACGGGAGCTGAAGGGGCCGGCAGCGCCTGGGTGAGACGCAGGGCATCGGCGCGCCCGCCGAGCTGGGCGACGATCTGGGGAAAGTCGACCGATTCGAGATAGGCCGAATCCGAGAGCACCACGGCACGATAGACGGCGTTTTCGAGCTGGCGGATGTTGCCGGGCCAGTTGTAGCTGCGCAGCATGTCGAGGGCGGCAGGCGAGATGCCGACGACGCGCTTGCCGGCTTCGGCCGAGAGCCGGGCGATGAAGTGGCTGACCAGCAGCGCGACGTCTTCGGTCCGCTCACGCAGCGGCGGGACGTAGATGGGGAAGACGTTGAGGCGGTAGTAGAGGTCTTCGCGAAAGGCCCCGGACCGCGCGAGGTTGAGCAGACGCTGGTTGGTGGCCGAGATCAGCCGGACATTGACCCGCTCGACCTTGCCCGAGCCGACCGGCTCGATCTCGCCTTCCTGGATGGCGCGCAAGAGCTTGACCTGGGTGTCGAGCGGCAGCTCGCCAACCTCGTCGAGAAACAGCGTGCCGCCATGGGCTTCGGAGAACTTGCCGACATGGTCGGAGACGGCGCCGGTGAAGGCGCCCTTCTTGTGGCCGAACAGAATGGATTCGACCAGGTTGGACGGGATGGCGCCGCAATTGACGGTGACGAAGGGTTTGCCGGCGCGATCGCCGGTCCCCTGGATGACGCGGGCGATCAGCTCCTTGCCGACGCCGGTTTCGCCTTCGATCAACACCGGAATGGGCGAGCGGGCGGCCTTGCCGCAGAGCGCGATGACGCGGTCCATGGCGCTCGAGGTGGTGATGATGTCGGAGAGGCCGAGCGTGCCGGCGCGGCGGTTTCGGTCGGACCGGACGAGGGTTTCGAGCTGGTCGAGCTTGAGCGCATTGCGCAGCGAAATGATCAGCCGCTCGGGTGCCACCGGCTTGACGAAGAAGTCCGCGGCGCCATGGCGCATCGCGGTGACCACTGTTTCCAAAGAGGAATTGGCCGTCTGCACGACGACCGGGGTGGTCAGGTTCTCACGCCGCATGGCTTCGAGCACGGCCATGCCGTCGAGATCGGGCATGACCAGGTCGAGGACCATGACGCCAATGCCGGGATCGGCGCGCAGCAGGTCGAGGGCCTGGCGGCCGCCGGTGGCGGTGACCGGGGCGAACCCGGCACGATTGGCCACTTCGGCGGTCAGGCGGAGCTGCACCGGATCATCATCGACTATCAGGACGCGCGTCATACTTCCCCGGTGGTTTGCGTGCACGGGGACCTGCGGTGTCCGAATCGTGCTGTGCCGTTTTGACCCAGCATGGCCAGAGGGGGTTAAGAGGCGATTAATCCTAAGGAATTTGGCGCGCGCTTGGCAGGAGGGAGGCTGCTGGCTATGGTCGCGGCCGTTCATCAGCGGAGAGAGTGCGCGCCATGACCGTGGAAAATGCCGTTGCCCAGCAGGGACATAACCTGCTCGGAGAGTTGCCGGTTTGGGATCTGAGCGATCTGTATACAGGCAACGACTCGCCGCAGCTGCAGGCCGACCTGGACGCGGCGCGGCGCGAGGCCAAGGCCTTCGAGGCGGACTACAAGGGCCAGCTCGCAAGCCTCGCTGTCTCGGGCGGATTGATCAAGGCGATCAAGCGGTTGGAGGCACTCAACGAACTCACCGGACGGATCGGCTCATATGCTTTTCTGCAATATGTGCGCAACACCAACGCCCCGGACAAGGTGAAATTCCTGGGCGATACCAACCAGGCGCTGACCGACCTTTCGACCGGACTGATCTTTTTTTCGCTCGAACTCAACCGCATTGATGAACGCATTCTGAACGACGCTTTCGCTGCTGATGCGGCGCTGGCGCGCTATCGGCCGTGGTTCGAGGAAGTGCGCAAGGCCAAACCGCACCAGCTCGACGAGAAGATCGAGGAGCTGTTCCACGAAAAGTCGGTCACCGGCGCGCAGGCCTGGAACCGGCTGTTCGACGAGACGATGGCGAGCCTCAAGTTCAGCGTGGCGGGCGAGGAACTGGGGCTCGAGGCCACGCTCAACCTGCTGTCGGACCGAGACGAGACCAAACGCGCGGCCGCGTTCGGCGGGCTGAGCACGACGCTGGCGGCCAATGGCCGGCTGTTCACCCACATCACCAACGTGCTGGCCAAGGACAAGGAGATTTCCGACCGCTGGCACCATTTCGAGGATATTGCCGACAGCCGGCACCTCGACAATTCGGTGGAGCGCGAGGTGGTCGATGCGCTGGAAAAGGCAGTGCGCGACGCCTATCCGCGGCTCAGCCACCGCTACTACAAGATGAAGGCCAAGTGGTTCGGCAAGGAGACGCTGAACGCCTGGGACCGCAATGCGCCGCTGCCTTCGAGCGACGAGCGCTTCTTCGACTGGGAAACGGCCAAGACCACGGTGATGGAGGCCTATGCGCGCTTTTCGCCCGAGCTGGCCGAGGTGGCGGCGCCGTTCTTTGCCAAGGGCTGGATCGACGCGCCGATCAAGGAGGGCAAGTCGCCGGGCGCCTTCGCGCATCCGACGGTGCCGAGCGCGCATCCCTACCTGATGCTCAACTACCAGGGCAAAGCGCGCGACGTGATGACGCTGGCCCATGAACTGGGGCACGGGGTGCACCAGGTGCTGGCCGGGCCGCAGGGTGCGCTGATGGCGCCAACGCCACTGACGCTGGCCGAGACGGCGTCGGTGTTTGGCGAGATGCTGACCTTCCGCTCGATGCTGGACAAGACCACCGACCCCAAGGCGCGCTTCGCCATGCTCTCGAGCAAGGTGGAGGACATGCTCAACACCGTGGTGCGGCAGATCGCGTTCTACAGCTTCGAGCGCCGGGTGCACACGGCGCGCAAGGCGGGCGAGCTGACGGCTGACCAGCTCAACGCCATCTGGATGGAGGTGAGCCGGGAGTCGCTGGGCCCCTCAATCACGCTCAATGATGGCTACGAGGCCTTCTGGAGCTACATTCCCCACTTCATCCACTCCCCGTTCTACGTCTACGCCTATGCCTTCGGGGATTGTCTTGTGAACTCGCTTTACGCGCAGTATGAGAAGGCCAGCGAGGGGTTTGCGGAACGTTATTTCGAACTCCTCAAGGCTGGGGGAAGCAAGCACCATTCCGAACTGCTCAAGCCGTTCGGGCTCGATGCGCGTGATCCGCAGTTCTGGTCGCTGGGCCTCGGCATGATCGAGAGGCTGATCGGCGAACTGGACGCAACCCAGCCGAACTAGCCGACACCCGACCACCCAGACCGTCTACGTCTCATCTGCCAGAGGACTACATGGCCAAAAAACCTGCCAAAGCCGCCGTCGAGGATCTGCCGCCGGCCATGGACTATGCCCAGCACAATGCCACCTACGAAGGCTTCATGCAGATGATCAAGTGGGGCATCATCGCGATGGCACTGATCGTGCTGGCGCTTTACGCCTTCATCGAAGGTGGCCAGCCGCTGATCGGCACGCTGCTGCTGCTGCTGATCCCGATCGGGGCCGTCGGTCTGATCGTTACAGGGTCCACCCGCCGTTCCTAACGGCGGGTTTTTCTTTTCCAGGGGTTGGCACCCTGATTCCGGCAATCGGCCGCGACGCGTTCGATCAGGAGATGGTCATGAAGATTGCAGTCGTGCGTGAGCGCACCGAGGGCGAAACCCGGGTTGCCGCCACGCCGGAGACCGTGGGCAAGCTCGTCGGGCTCGGCGCCGAAGTGGCGATCGAGAGCGGGGCCGGGGCGCTGGCCCGGTTCCCCGACGCCGACTATGCGGCAGCGGGGGCCCAGCTGGGCAGCGCCGAGGCGGTGCTCAAGGGCGCCGACATCGTGCTGACCATCCGCCGCCCCAAGGCGGGCGAGCTCGCCGGCGTCGCCAAAGGCGCCATGGTGATCGGGTCGATGGACCCCTATGGCAACGAAGCCGAGATCTTCGCGCTGGCCAAGGCAGGCGTGACCACGGTGGCGATGGAATTCATGCCGCGCATCACCCGGGCGCAGGTAATGGATATCCTGTCCAGCCAAGCCAACCTGGCGGGCTACCAGGCGGTGATCGATGCCGCGGTGGCGTTCGACCGCGCCTTTCCGATGATGATGACGGCGGCCGGTACGGTCCGGCCGGCCAAGGCGTTCGTGATGGGGGCGGGCGTTGCCGGCCTGCAGGCCATCGCCACGGCCAAGCGCCTTGGCGCAGTGGTGACGGCGACCGACGTGCGCGCCGCAGCGGCCGAGCAGGTCGAATCGCTGGGCGGCAAGTTCATCATGACCGATGCGCTCAAGGATGCGTCGGGCACGGGCGGCTATGCGCGCGAGCTGACCAAGGACGAACAGGCGGCGCAGGCCACGCTGGTGGCCGGCCACATCTCCAAGCAGGATATCGTCATCACCACGGCGCTGATCCCGGGCCGGCCGGCGCCCAAGCTGGTCAGCCGGGCGATGGTGGAGAGCATGCTGCCCGGATCGGTGATCGTCGACCTGGCGGCCGAGCGGGGCGGCAATGTGGAGCTGACCGAGCCGGGCAAGGTGATCACCACCGCCAATGGCGTGACCATTATCGGCTATACCAACATGGCCGGCCGGGTGGCCAGTTCGGCCAGCCAGCTGTTCGCGCGCAACCTGGTGGCCTTTCTCGACATCTTCTTTGACAAAAAGACCAAGGCCTTTGCCGTCAACTGGGATGACGAGCTGGTCATGGCAACGGTGCTGACGCGCGACGGGGCGATCGTGCACCCCAATATCAAGTATGACGGGGCGGCGCCGCTCGACCTGCCCAAGCCGGTCAAGGAAACCGCGCCCGCCAAGACGGGTGCGGCCAGCAAGACGATGACCGCCAAGGCGGCGCCCAAGGCCGCGTCGGACGCGGCCAAGCCTGCGGCACCGGCCAAGACCGGCGCGACGCGCAAGACGGCGGCCAAGGCTGTGGACCCTGCAGCGCCCGAGGCAGCCAAGACCGCCAATGTCGCGAAGCCTTCAGCGACCAAAGCCGCCGCCACGGCACCGGCCGTCGAGGCGCCGGCTGTCGTCAAGGCGCCGGCCGCGAAAAAGCCTGCTGCCAAGGCCGCGGCGCCAAAGACCGCGGCCGCCAAGCCCGCTGCCGCAAAGACGGCGGCCAGCACTTCTGCAGCACCCAAGAAGACACCCGCAGCCAAGGGGACGACATAAATGGATGCCACTGCCGAACACACTGCCGACGCCGTGACGGCCGCGATGGGCGTGGTCACCGGTGGGGCGATCGACCCGTTCACCTTTCGCCTCGCGATTTTCGTGCTGGCGATTTTTGTGGGCTATTTCGTCGTCTGGTCGGTGACGCCGGCCCTGCACACGCCGCTGATGAGCGTGACCAACGCGATTTCCTCGGTGATCGTGGTGGGCGCGCTGTTGGCCGTGGGCGTGGCCCTCGCCGCCGACGGCAACTGGATCAGCAAGCTGTTCGGCTTTCTGGCGCTGGTGCTGGCGAGCGTGAACATTTTCGGCGGGTTCCTGGTCACGCAGCGCATGCTGGCGATGTACAAGAGGAAGGGCTGATGTTTCCTGCCGACGTCGCGGCCGCCATGCTGCCGCCTACCTTTCAGATCCTGACCGGACTGTGCTTTGCCTGCCTGCTGGTCATCCGCTTTTTCGCTGCGCAGGTGCTCAAGCCGCTGTGGGGCAAGGTCACGGCGTTTTCGCTGATCTTTGTTGCGCTGGGCAATATCCTGCTCTCGCAGGCGACCGCCAAGTCGAGCCTCTCGGCGGGGGCTGAGATGTTCACCCTGGCGGGCATCAGCTTTTTCGTCGCCGCGATGCTGGTGACGGCGGGCTTTGTGCTGCGGGCGCGCAGCGCCGACGGCGTGGTGGCAAAGTGACGGCGCTGCTGTCGCGGATCGCGGCCGCCGGCCTGCTGCTGCTGGCCCTGGTGGCGGGTACCGGCGCGGCGCCGCTCGACGCAGGTCAGCGTTCGGCCATTGCCGAGCGCGTTTCGGTGCTCGATGCGGGCATGCGGGCCAGCGACATGTCGCAAGTGATGGGGCTGATCCCGCCCAAGGTGATGGACAAGATCGCCAGCAGCAACGGCATGACCAGCCAGGCGCTGATCGAGGCCTCGCAGCAGCAGATCGCCGAAGCCCTCAAGACCATCAAGATCGAGTCGTTCAGCATGGACCTTGATGCTGCGGAGGCCACGCTGCTGCCCGACGGCACGAGCTACGTCTCGATCCCAACCGAAACAGTGTTCGATTTGGGTCCCGCGGGTCGGCAGCGCTCGAAAACCACGACCCTGGCGCTGCTGGACGAGGGTGTCTGGTACCTGATGGCCGTGGACAACGGCCCGCAGCTGGCCATCGTCAAGGACGTCTACCCCGCATTGGCCGGCGTCGAGATTCCCGCCGTGAGCATGGAGCCTGTGACCGAATGATCTCCCCCGATATCGCTGCATTGCTCTATCTGGTCTCGGGTGTGCTGTTCATCATGGCGCTGCGTGGCCTGTCGAGCCCGGCCACGGCGCGCGCCGGCAACATGTACGGCATGGTGGGCATGGGCATTGCCATCGTCACCACGCTGCTGGTGGCCGGGGTGTCGGATTGGCTGAGCTGGCTGCTGATCATCGGTGGCCTGGGGATCGGCGGCGGCATCGGCGCCTATATGGCGCGCACGGTGAAAATGACCGACATGCCGCAGCTGGTGGCTGCGTTCCACTCGCTGGTGGGCCTGGCTGCCGTGTTCGTGGCAGCGGCGGCGCTCTATGCGCCGGAAGCCTTCGGCATCGGTTCGCCGGGACATATCCACCTGCAGGCCATCATCGAAATGAGCCTGGGCGTCGCCATCGGCGCCTTCACCTTCACCGGTTCGGTGATCGCCTTTGCCAAGCTCAACGGCAACATGAGCGGCAAGCCGATCATCCTGCCCTACCGGCATGCCATCCACATCGTGCTCGGCCTGGTGCTGGTGTTTTTCGTCTACCAGTTCGCCGTGACGGCCGACCCGGTGTGGTTCTGGCTGGTGACCATCCTGGCGCTGGTGCTGGGCGGGCTGATGATCATTCCGATCGGCGGCGCCGACATGCCGGTGGTGGTGTCGATGCTCAACTCCTATTCGGGTTGGGCCGCGGCCGGCATCGGCTTTACGCTGGGCAATACGGCACTGATCATCACCGGCGCGCTGGTGGGGTCGTCGGGCGCGATCCTTTCGTACATCATGTGCAAGGCGATGAACCGCAGCTTCATTTCGGTGATCCTGGGCGGGTTCGGCGGCGACAGCGCCGCGGCCGGGTCGGGCGAGGAAGAGACGCGGCCAGTCAAGCAGGGCGCGGCAGACGACGCCGCCTACCTGATGAAGAACTCGAGCAAGGTGATCATCGTGCCCGGCTACGGCATGGCGGTGGCGCAGGCCCAGCATGCGCTGCGCGAAATGACCGATGTGCTCAAGGCGGCGGGCGTGGAAGTCAAATACGCTATCCATCCGGTGGCCGGCCGCATGCCCGGGCACATGAACGTGCTGCTGGCCGAAGCCAACGTGCCCTATGACGAAGTGTTCGAGCTCGAAGACATCAATTCCGAGTTCAAGGGCTCCGACGTGGCCTTCGTGATCGGTGCCAACGACGTGACCAATCCGGCGGCCAAGACCGACAAGACCTCGCCGATCTACGGCATGCCGGTGCTCAACGTGGAAGACGCCGGCACGGTGCTGTTCATCAAGCGCGGCATGGCGGCGGGCTATGCCGGCGTGCAGAACGAACTGTTCTTCCGCGACAACACCATGATGCTCTTCGGCGACGCCAAGAAGGTGACCGAGGATATCGTCAAGGCCATGGCGCACTAAGGGCGACAGCGCGGCCGGCCAGGCCGGGGAGACGTCTCTTCCGGCGCATTCGCCGCGGCGAGATGCGACGGGTCAGTCGCCCAAAAGGACGCGGGGGCCACTGCCCTTGCGGGCGAGCTGGTCGCCGGCATTGCGCATGGGGCACTGGCCGGTGGTGAGGCAGCCGCAGCCGATGCAGTTGGTCAGGCCGTCGCGCAGGCGCTGCAGGGTGGCGATGCGCTGGTCCAGCTCGGTGCGCCACTGTTCGGAGAGCCGGGCCCAGTCGGCGCGGCTGGGGGCGGCATCGGGCGGCAGGGTGGCGAGCGCCTCGCCGATGCGCGCCAGCGACAGCCCCAGATCCTGCGCCACCCGGATGACCGCGACCCGACGCAGCACGTCGCGATGGTAGCGCCGCTGGTTGCCAGCGCTGCGGTGGCTCTGGATCAGCCCCTTGGTCTCGTAAAAATGCAGCGTGGAAACCGCCACGCCGCTGCGCCGGGCGACATCACCCACCGATAGAAAAGCCTGCAACATGTCTCTTGACCTCACTTGAGCTTGAGGTTGTAGCACGATGGACGCAATGGCAAGCAGCATTGTGCTGCTGCCCTAGACGCGGGGGTCGCATGTCGATCGTGTTCAATCTGTTGCTCGTGGTTCATCTGGTGGCGCTGGTGGTGGGGGCGGCGACCAATGTAGTCATGCCGCTGCTGGCCGGGCGCATGGCGCAGGCGGGGCCGGAGGGCAAGACGCTCCTGGGCGGACTGGCCGGGCAGTTGTCGAAACAATCGCAACGCGCGTTGCTGGTGCTGGTGGGCAGCGGGCTGGCGATGGTGGCGCTGGTGATCGCGCAAGGGCGGGTGACGAGCCCCAGCCCGTGGTTCATCGCCAAGATGGCACTGGTGCTGGCGCTTTTTGGGCTGATGCTGGCGCGGGGTCTGCCGGCGCTGCGCCAAGTCCGGCCGGCGACGTTCGGGCGGCTGACGCGGATCGTGCTGCTCGGCATCATCTTTTGCTCGGTGATGGCGTTCAACTGAACCGTCCGCTTCAGTCGAGGCGGCAATTGCCGCAGTGGTGGGAAGCCGATATAGTTGGAGGCGACTGGAGAAATAGTTGGGCACGACTTGTCTGTTGCGGGGGAGATGACAGAAATGCCGGACGAGGACAGCAGACGCAGCAAAACACGGCGACAGGCCGTGCTGGTCATCCACGGGATGGGCGAGCAGGTGCCGCTCGAGACGATGCGCAGCTTCGTCGAGACCGTCTACGAACGCGATGGCGGGGTGCGGACGGGGCCGGCCGAGAGCGGGCGGCGCAACCGGGTGTGGTCGATCCCCGATACGGCGACCGGCTCGGCGGAGCTGCGCAAGATCTCCACCGAGCCGCGCAGCGGGGATCGGCTGCGCACCGACTTTTTCGAGTTCTACTGGGCCGACATCATGCAGGGCACGCCGATCGAAGCGGTGTACGAGTGGCTGCGCGGGCTGATCCTGCGCTCGCCCTGGGCGGTGCCGCGCAGCGCGCGGGTGTGGATCGCCTGGCTGGCGCTGTGGGCCGTGAGCATCGGGCTGGTGCTCAGCGTGCTGGCGACGCTCGATCCGTCTGACGGCATCGCGGAGGCGCTGTTCAAGTCGTGGCAGGGCTGGTTGATGGCGCAGGCGCGCTGGTTCGGCGCGGCGCTGGCGGGGGCGGCGGCGCTGTGGCTGGTGCTGAGCTTTCTGGGGGCGCGCAACCGGGCGCGGGTCAAGGTGACGCTGCCGGTGCTGCTGATCGGGGGCGGGCTGGTGCTGCTGCTGGCGCCGGTGGCGACGCTGGAAAACGTCAAGACCTGGTCGGGGCTGTTCTCGCTGATCTCGGCCACGGTGCTGGGCGGGCTGATCGCGCCCTATCTGGGCGATGTGGTGCGCTATGTGCGGGCGACGCCGGCGACGGTGGACAAGCGGCAGCGGGTGCGCGACCGCGGCCTGGCGCTGCTGACTGCCCTGCACGACAAGACCGACGGCAAGGGGCCGGACGCGCCGCCCTACTATGAGCGGATCATCGTGGTGGCGCACAGCCTGGGGACGATCATCGCCTATGACCTGATCCAGCTCTACTGGCAGAAGGTCGGGCCGAGCCACCAGATTCCGGCCGTGCCGGCGCTCAAGGCGCCGCTGCTCGAGATCGACCGCTTCGTGGCCGATTGGTGGGGCAAGCCGGAAAGCGAGCGGGGAGATTTTCCGCTCGATGCTTTCCAGGCGCAGCAGGCGGCTATGTTCGCCGCGCTGGTGGCGGGCGGGGTCAAGTTCCGCATCTCGGACTTCGTCACCATGGGCGCGGCGCTCACCCATGCCGAGTTCCTGCTGCAGGACGACAAGGCGGCGCTGGAGCGGGCGTTCCAAGAGCGGGGGCTCAGCGCCTCGCCGCCGCGGCCAGACCTGCCGAGCCCGCGCGCCAGCTACATGCTGGGCAAGAGCGGGCCGTTCGCGCATTTCGCCGCGCCGTTCTCGGCGGTGCGCTGGACCAATATCTACGACCTGCACTGGTTTCCGCTGCTGGGCGACATTGTTTCGGGGCCGCTGCAGCCCGTGTTCGGACCGGGCATTCGCGAGCACCGGGTCACCATGGTGCGCGAGGGCTGGCTGCCGGTGCTCAACCGGCTGGTGACGCATACGCTCTACTGGACCTGGCAGCGGCGCTATGACGGGCTGGCCGACGACGAGCTGCCGGCGCATATCAAGGCGTTGCGCGAGGCGCTGCAGCTGCGCGGTGCGGCGCCGCCGGACTGAGCCGGGCCGCTCGCGTCAGGCGGGCATATCGGCCGGGCGATCGGCGCGAGTGAGGCAGAGCCAAAGCAGCGTCGCAACGACCAGGGGCGTGACGGGCAGGCCCAGCCCCAGAGCCAGCGGCCGGGCGGCGAGCGGCAGCACGAAGCCGATAAGCAGGGCGAGCTTTTCGAACGGCAGAAAACCCTGGTCGCGGCCAGTGCGCAGCATCACCGCCAGCGGAAGGGCCAGCAGGGTCAGGTCGTAGTCGAGGGCGAAGGGCGTGGCGAGAAGCGTCGCCAGCAAACTGACGGCGCCCAGCAGGGGCGTGGACATGGTCCGCGCGCGGGGCAGGAGCAGGGCCAGCATGGCAAGGGCAGCCGCGACCTGCAGCGCCAGGGCCAGTGCCGAGGGCAGGTGGAGCAAGCGCGCGGCTGCGAAGAGGCTGATCATCTTGCCGGGATCGACGAAGCCCTCCGACAGGGTCTGTTGCGCCAGAAAAAGACCCGAGAGGAAGGTGATCCAGGTCTCGGAGCCGAATACCAGCCAGGAGGCGAGGCAAAGCAGCACTGCCGACGCTGCCATGGCGGCAAAGGCCGGCCAGCGTCGGGAAAACGCCAGAGCGAAGGGCAGGATGACGGCCAGCTGTGGCTTGAACACCAGGCAGCCGAGCAGCGCGCCGGCAAGCAGCGGCCGCCGGTCGAGCAGGACAAAGCCCAGGCCGAATAGCGCGGCACTGAGAAAGCCGTTCTGGCCATGGCCAATATTGAGCAGGATGGCCGGGAAGGTGGCGCAGGCCAGCAGTTCCAGCGGCTGCAGGCGCGGCAGCAGGTGGCGGATGGCGCCCAGATAGGCGGCGCCGGTGGTCAGCAGCCACGCCACCAGGGCCACGCCATAGGGCGCCAGCGACAGCGGCAGGCAGATCAGCAGGAAGACCGGCGGGTAGAAAAAGCCGAAATAGCCGATCTCGGCGCCAGCGACCACGGCGGACTGCACGGCAGCATGGGCAGTGGGGTCATAGGCCAGCGTCGGCGTGCCTTCGAGCGCCAGGCGGGAGGCCGACCAGAAGCTGATGAAATCGGTGCCGAGCGGCTTGCCGGTGGGATCGAGATTGCCGCGCCCGCCCAGTACGAAGACGAGCAGCAGGCCCAGTTCGAAGGCGCCCAGGATGGCGGCATAGCCGAGCAGGCGAGAGCGCTGCAGCCAGGGGGCCGAGCGCAGCGCCTGCACAAACCTGCCGGTGGTCGCACCGTTGGAGAAAAGCATGCGCCAGCCTAGCCTTGCCGAGCTTGCGGAAGGCTTAAGTCGGGTGAAAGCTGGTTACGCGCATGTGCCTGCTTGCGCATCGGCGCGGCGGGCCACATTTCTGGGGCCTTGTCCCCGGAGCCTGTCGCATGAGCCGCACCATCAAGATCGACCTTTTCACCGACAGCGTCTGTCCGTGGTGCCTGGTGGGTGCGGCACGGCTTGACCAGGCGATCGCGGCCCTGCCCGCGGACGTGGTGGTGGAGGTGGAGAACCATCCGTTCTACCTCGATCCCAACACGCCCGAGGAGGGCGTGGTAGTCGCCGACATGTTGCGCGAAAAATACGGCCGCGACCCCAAGCAGATGTGGGAGCGGGTGGAAAGCGAGGCGCAAAAGACCGGCCTTGCGCTCGACCTCAGCAAGCAGCCCAAGGCCTATCCGACGCGCAAGGGCCATACGCTGGTGCGGCTGGCCAAGGCCAAGGGGACCCAGCACGCCCTGGCCAATGCCATTGCCTGGGCCTATTTCATGGAGCACCAGCTGATCAACGAGGACGAGGTGCTGGCCGATATCTCGGTGGCACACGGCTTTACCCGCGACGAAGCGCTGGCGGCGGTGCGCGATCCGGCGGCCCTCACCATCACGCACGAGCAGGCAATGGCCGCCGCCCGGCAGGGCATCCAGGGCGTGCCGTTTTTTATCTTCAACAATCAGTTCGCGGTGTCGGGCTGCCAGCCGGCCGAAGTGTTCGGCATGGCGTTCGAGGCGGCGCTCGATCCGAGCAAGCTCAAGCAATAGTGTGACCGCTTGCGCGACGCAGCGGAAGGCCGTTTGATGGATGCCGGGAGGACGGCACATGAAATGGCTGAGGCGGATCGCGATCGGTGTGCTGGCGGTGGGCGCGCTGGCCTATGTCGGCGTGCTGGTGGCACTTTATGTGCTGCAGCGCGACTTCCAGTATGACCGCAGCGGGCGGATGTTCGCGCTGAGCGAAACCCAGCTCGGCAGCGCCGAACTGGTCAGCATCGCCACCGATGACGGTTCCCCGCTCGCGGCCTGGTATCAGGCGCCGCAGGCGGGCAAGCCGGTGGTCATGTATTTCCGCGGCAATGCGCAGAGTTTTTCGCGCGAGCACGAGCGTTACGAAGCCTTCGTGGCCGATGGCTACGGCTTTCTGGCCTTCGACTATCGCGGCTTTCCCGGCTCGCCGGGCGAAGTGACCGAGGCGCATGTGCTGGCCGACGCACTGGCCGCCTATGACTGGCTGGCCGCCAAGGGGTTTCCCATCGTGCTCTGGGGGCGCTCGCTGGGCTCGGGGCCGGCGACCTATATCGCCAGCCTGAAGGACACGTCGGCGCTGCTGCTCGAAACGCCGTTCTATTCGGCCGTGGACGTGGCGGCGGACCGCTACGGTTTTCTGCCGGTGGGGGCGCTGATGCACGACCAGTATCATGTCGACCAGTGGATGCTGGCCGTGGACGAGCCGGTGCTGGTGGCGCATGGCACGGCAGATACCACCATCGGGGTCCATCACGGCCGACGCGTGCATGCGCTGGCCCGCAATCCCGACGCGCTCTGGATCGTCGATGGCGCCGACCATGGCGGCCTGTGGGACGCTGGTATCTGGGCCCAGGCCAAGGCGTTTTTTGCGCGGGCCGGTCTGCGCTAGGGTGCTCTGCACTCTGGCTCCCCCGCCTGCGCGGGAATGACTGTGGCGGGGTGGCCAAAACGAAAACGCCGGCCCCGAGGGACCGGCGTTGAATTTGGCTCGAACGCGAGAAGCTTATTCGAGGGTGAGGCCGGCGAAGGCCCAGGTCAGGTTGACGCCGGTGGAGGCCTGGACCGACCAGGGCTGCAGGGCGAAGCCCTTGCGCGAGCCGCCGATCAGCCAGTTGGCGCCCAGGCCGGCGCCGATGGAGGCTTCACCCGAGCCGCCGACATAGGTGCCCTTGAGCGAGCCCGGGCCGACATTGGTCGAGGAGGCGGAGAACACCAGCCATTCGATCTTGGTGCGATCGGTGACGCCGACGTCCAGACCCAGCTTCTTGATGTTGCCGTAGTAGACTTCGGTCTTGTGGCCCTTGCGGATGAACTGGCAGGTCATGTCCTTGGACGAGCCGATCAGGTAGCCGATGCCGCCATCGACGTCGCAGGACAGCCGACCGACTTCAACGCGGGCGTCGGCCGAGGCGACCGAGGTGGAGAGAACAACCGCGGCGAGCGCAGCAGCAAACAGTTTCTTCATGATGATAAGTCCCTCAGTGGTGGTTGACGCTTTTACTGTTCGACCCTGGCACGAAGTTTAATACATGCCGGGGAATCGGCAAGCCCTTCGCGTTGCCCCCGCAACTTCCGGAATGCGGCCTTGCGGGCCGCTGCGACGAAAAACGCCGCCTTGCGGGCGGCGTCAAATCGTCACGAAATTCTTACGGGCGCGCCGGACGAGCGGCAGCGGCGGGAGCGGGCAGACCGCCTTCGCGCTGCGCACGCTTGCGGGCCAGCTTGCGGGCACGACGGACGGCCTCAGCCTTCTGGCGTGCCTTCTTTTCAGAGGGCTTCTCGTAGTAGTTGCGCAGCTTCATCTCGCGGAAGACGCCTTCGCGCTGAAGCTTCTTTTTCAGGGCGCGCAGCGCCTGATCCACATTGTTATCGCGAACAACTACTTGCAAGCGCAACCGCCCTTCGTAAACCGTCATCAGTGTTTGAATGAAGCGCCGGAGCCCAAAGACTTCTGCGCCGATCAGCAGCGCCGATCACCGTGGTGCGCGTATATAGAGGAAGCCACCGGGCTTGTCCACACCACCGCGCCGCAAAAAGTGGCTATTTTGCTCGGGATTTTACCCCGACGCGGTTGATGTGCCCCATCTTTCGGCCGGCCCGCGACTCGGACTTGCCATAGACATGCGGCCGCGTTGCCGGCCCCAGGCCAGCAGGGACGGCGCCGATCTCGTCGCCGATGAGGTTTTCCATCACCACGTCGGCCAGCCGGGCCGGATCGCCCAGCGGCCAGCCGGCAATGGCGCGGATATGCTGCTCGAACTGGTCGGTGATGCAGACCGCTTCGGTCCAGTGGCCGGAATTGTGGACCCGCGGGGCGATCTCGTTGACCAGCAGGCGCCCGCTGGGCAGCACGAAGAACTCGACGCCGAGCACGCCGACATAGTCGAGCGCGGTGACGATGCGCTCGGCGATTTCGCGCGCCTCGCGGGCGGTCTTCTTGCCGATGTCGGCGGGCACGGTGGAGGTCTTGAGGATGTGGTTCTGGTGCACATTCTCGGCCGGGTCAAAGGCCGCGATGTCGCCCTGCGTGTTGCGCGCCACCACGACCGAGATTTCCCTGTCGAACTCGATGAAGCCTTCCAGCACCAGCGGCTTGGGGCTCAGCAGTTCGAAGGCGACGCCGCCATCGACATCGTTGCGCACGATGCGCTGGCCCTTGCCGTCATAGCCCATGCGGGTGGTCTTGAGCACGGCCGGGGTGCCGATTTCGGCGAGGGCCGCGTCGAGATGATCCTGATCGGGTACGGCGGCAAAGGGCGCCACGGCGATGCGGTTGACGGTGAGGAAGGCCTTTTCGGCCAGCCGGTCCTGCGCGATGGCGAGGGCATTGACGCCGGGCCGCAGCGGCTTGAGCTCGGCAAGGAACTTGGCGGTGCGGGCCGGGACGTTCTCGAACTCGTAGGTGACGACATCGACATGGCTGGCGAAGATGGCGAGGGCCTGTTCGTCGTCATAGGCAGCCACGGTGCGGTTTGGCGTGACCTCGAAAGCGGGGCTTTGCGCATCGGGGCAGTAGATGTGGGTTTTAAAGCCCAGGCGGGCAGCGGCGAGCGCCAGCATGCGCCCGAGCTGGCCGCCACCCAGAATGCCGATGGTGCTGCCGGGCGGCAGCGCGCGGTCACTGGCCATCGTCGGTGGGGAATAGCGGGACGGCATCGGCCCGGTCGCGCCGCATATGCACGAGCCGGGCATCCAGGTCGGTATCGGAGAGGGCGAGCACCGCGGCCGCCAGCAGCGCCGCATTGGTGGCGCCGGCATTGCCGATGGCAAGGGTGCCCACTGGCACGCCGGCCGGCATCTGTACGATGGAGAGCAGGCTATCCTGACCCGAGAGCGCTTTGGACTGCACCGGCACGCCGAAAACCGGCAGAGTGGTCATGGCGGCGATCATGCCGGGCAGATGGGCGGCGCCGCCGGCACCGGCGATGATCACCTTGAAGCCCTCCGCCTTGGCCGAACGGGCGAACTCGTACATGCGCTCGGGCGTGCGGTGGGCGGAGACGATGCGCGCTTCGTAATCGATCTTGAGCGTATCGAGCGTTTCAGCCGCATGGCGCATGGTGGGCCAGTCGGACTGGCTGCCCATGACGATGGCGACGGGCGGTGCAGTGACCATAAGCCGGGATCCCTCGGGGCTCAGCAAGGCTCGCGTGTAGCCCAAAGGCGGGCGGGCGGCAAGCCGCCGCGCCGGTTATCGGGCTCTGGCCGTTGCGGCCTGGCAGGCCTCGGCCATGGCGAGAACGGCGCGCTGGTCGACGAATTCGAGGCTGCCCTCAGGGATGCCGAGGACGCGATCGACGATGGTGCCCAGATAGCCCAGGCGCTTGACCAGCCGGCCGAGCAGCGCCGTGGTTTCGGCGGGGTCGGGATCGGCGCACAGCGCGGTGATGAGGGGGCGGATGGCGCCCATCAGATGCAGGATGATTTCGGCCGCTTCGTCGGGATCGGCACTGTCGAAGGTGCGGTCGGCAATGCCCTCGGCGATGATGCCACGCAGGATGGGCTTGACCACCGAGGCGATGGCGGCCTGGCTGCGCTCGTAAAGATGGCTGTTGCCGGGTTGGAACAGCGGCATGAAGGCAGCCTGCAGCCCCGGGTCGGCATCGTCCTTGCTCAGCCGCATCATGCTCAGAAAGACGCTCAGCCGCTCGAAGGCGTCGAGGCTGGGGTTTTCGAGCACGTGGCGGCAGCGGTCGGCGGCCTGCCGGGCGTGGCGCTCGGCCAGGGCTTCGACCAGGTCCTCTTTGGACGCATAGTGATGGTAGAAGGCGCCCTTGGAAATGCCGAGCGCCGCAATGATCTGGCTGATGGTGGTCTCAGCATAGCCCTGGGTGGCAAACAGCCCCACGGCGCAATCGAGCAGTTCCTGCTTGCGGACCTCGGCAGACTTGACGACGCGCATGGGCGCTCCGGCGGGAACGGTTTCGCAGAGAGTAGACCGACGGTCGGTCGGTTGTCAAGGGGAGGGCGGTGGGGAGTGAGTAGGTGAGTAGGGAGAGAAACATTAGCTACGCGGAGAGTTCCGAACGCGCAAACATCCAAAAAATCTAGAGGTTCAGTAGGCTACGCAGCCACCCAATCGCGTTTGGGATATTGTCAAGTGCTCCGTCCAAGCCCTTCAGTGCTATCTCACCAAGGGCATCAGCCGGCAAACTCCTGATTTTCTCAACGATTTTATCTCGAACGCTCGCATCCCTTTCGGTTGCTTGCACTTTGCGGATAAGCAATTGACGGATAGTATCGTCGTGCAACCTGACGGTTACGACCCCCAACACGGCCGACAGTCCCCCGTCGTTGGCTATGAAGTCCAGTCCGTGAGCGGTTATAACCACCGAATGCAATCGAATTTCACCGCTCATCAGGTCTGTTCGTGCAATCTCGACTAAGCGATGCTCAGCAAGATAAGAAAGATTGACCAGTAGTTGGCTTTGGTCTTGAGTTGGCCAACTTCTCTGGACATTCGCCCGTTGCGGATAAAGGGAGGACAGATCTTGAAGTAATTGCTTTTGGAATACACGATCCAATAGTTCGCCCATCTGGTTCCCCGGCAGCGGTGCAGGCATCAATTATTGTCGCAGTAGCTATAAATAAGCGCAATGAAATTCTGACCGCCTACCGACCAAAAACTACTCCCCCAAGTGAGGTCGTGGTCAATTAAGTCGATGCCGGGGCGGCGATCAGGCGATGATGTCGGGGATCAGGAGGGTCTCGAGCTGGACGATGCGGTCCTTGAGGCCGAGTTTGCGCTTTTTCATGCGCTGCATCAGCATCTGGTCGGCGCGGCCGGAGGCCACCAGGGTGGAGATGGCGGCGTCCAGATCGGCATGTTCCTGCCGCTTGGCCGCCAGTTCAGCGCCCAGGGCGACTTCCTGTTCCTTGGTCAGTGGCAGCATGAGGCAAGCACGGTCCAGTCGGTTCGACCAGCAGACTAAGTCATCAATGGTTAACTTATCGCCCAGAGTTTTGCACCCTGACTTCAACTCTTGGTGGTTTCCCTCGACAGTCCGTGAATTTTTTGTGACGATTGAGTCGTTCGAAATGCTTGAAAGGAGTTGTCATGACGACTGAAGGCCACATCGCCGCCCTCGAGCGGCGCCACCAACAGCTGGAACGTGAAATCGACGCTGAAATGGGGCATCTGAGCCACGACGACCTGCTGATCGCTGCGTTGAAGCGCAAAAAGCTCGAGATCAAGGACGAGCTGACCAAACTCCAGGCCCGCGCCGCGGCCTGATCTTTCTCCCTGGACGCCAAGAGTTGAGGGCCACGGCAGCTGCCGCGGCCTTTTTTGTTGCTCGGGGATGACAGCGGTGGGTCACCCCTGCGCGTCGTTGATTTCGAACCAGTAGCCGTTGGGGTCCTGCAGGAAGACGGCGCGCATGCCGTCGGGGCGGGTGTTGATGGCGCCCGGGGTGCCCTGCATGTCGGAAAAGGCGATGCCCGCGGACCCAAACCGGGCGACCACGGCGTCGAAATCGGGCGTGCTGAGGGCGAAGTGCGTCTGTTTTTCGACGTGCACGCGCGACATGTCGCCGGCCTGGACGTGGAAGCGGCGACCGTCGCCGATCTCGATCCAGCGGATGGTGGTGCCGCCCATCGGGTTGGGCATTTCGGTGAGACCGATCACCTCGGTGAGGAAGGCGACGCTCTGATCGAGGTCGCGGACGAGCAGGGCGATATGGTCGAGGCAGTAGGCCATGGCAGCTCCGATCAGGCGGCGGGACCGGCAAAGAACACACCCTGCACGCCGTCGACGATCAGCTTGATGGCGAGCAGAAAGACCAGCCAGTAGGTGAGCTGGTAGAAGCGTTTTACCGAAATGCGGCGCACCAGATAGACCCCGACCAGCACGCCGGCAACGGCGAGCGGGGCGAGAATGGCGGCGTAGGTGAGGTTGGAGACATTGAGCTGGCCCAGGAAGAAATAGGGCACGAGCTTGGAGGTGTTGACGATGGCGAAAAAGAAGGCCGTGGTGCCCGAATAGGCGACGGGCGTCAGCTTTTGCGGCAGCACGTAGATCTGGAAGGGCGGGCCGCCGGTATGGCTGATAAAGCTGGTAAAGCCGGCAAAGCCACCCCAGAAGGCGCCCCAGGGTTTCGAGGGCGGCAGGCCCTCGAACTTTTTGCGCAGCGGCAGCAGCGCATCGAGGATGAACAGCAGCGTGATGACGCCGACGAAGAGCAGCACCATGGCGTCGCTGACCACCGACCAGAGCGCCCAGCCGATCAGCGTGCCGATCATGGCGCCGGGCAGCATGATCCTGAGGATGCGCCAGTCGCAATCCTTGCGGTAGGTCCAGATGGCGATGGCATCCATGACCAGCAGCAGCGGCAGCATCATGCCGGCCGCGTCGCGCGCCGGCATGACGAGCGAGAGCAGGGGCACGGCGACGAGCCCGAGGCTGCCGACAAGACCGGACTTGCTCAAGGCGACGATGAAGACCGCGAGCACCGCGATCGTCCAGAAGTAAAGGTCGGGCATGGGAATGGGGGGCCGAAACGGGCGGGGAAGGAGCGGCTAGTCGGACGCCGGCTTGGCCGGCTTGTCAATATCGCCGTCTTCCAATTCGGCAATATGGACAGTTTCCCGGTCGGCCCGCATCACCGCATCGAGCATTTCGGCGGAGCGGCGCACCAGGCCCACATAGGCGTCCTGGTCGTGGCGCAGGTGATAGGACTCTTCGAGCAGCCGGCTGTCATGGGCCTCGAAGGCAGCGGCGAGGCGATGGGCGGCGTCGGGCGCATAGCCCAGAGCCCGCAGGGCCTTTTCGCCCAGGCTGAGGGCCGAGCGGAAGGTCTCGCGCTCGAACACGGTCACGCCGATGGCCATCAGGTCGTGGGCGTGGCTGCGGTCGGTGGCGCGGGCGGCGATGATGATGTGCGGGAAGTGACGGCGGATCAGTTCGGCGATCTTGAGGATGCGCTCGCCGCCGGCCACCGCGATCACGATCATGCGGGCTTCGCCGGCGCCGGCCGCCCGCAGAATGTCGAGCCGCGCGCCATCGCCGTAGAACACCTTGACCCCGAAGCGCTTGACCAGTTCGATCTGGGCCGGATCGTCGTCGATCAGGGTCATTTCGAACCCCTGCGCCCGCAGCATGCGGGTGACGATCTGGCCGAAACGGCCATAGCCCAGGACGATGACCTTGTGCTTTTCGTCGATGGCCTCGTGCGCCACCGGGGCGCCGTCGCGGCCGCTGTGACGCGGCGCCCAGATGCGATCGAAAGCCAGGAGCAGCAGCGGCGTGGCGGCCATGGAGAGCGCCACCACCACGGTCAGCAGGTCGTTCTCGTACTTGGTGAGCGCGCGGGCATTCTGGGCGAACTGGAGCACCACGAAGGCGAATTCACCCGCCTGGCTGAGCAGGATCGCCAGCAGCAGGCGATCCCCGACATGCATGCGAAAGAAAGTGGCGAGCACGAAGAGCACGGCCATCTTGACCCCGATCAGCGTCACCACCAGGGCGAGGACGACCAACGGAGAGTCGACGATGACGGAGAAATCGATCGACATGCCGACCGAGATGAAAAACAGGCCCAGCAGCAGGTCCTTGAAGGGCGCCAGATTGCCCTCGAGTTCGTGGCGGTACTCGCTGTCGGCCAGCAGGACGCCGCCGATAAAGGCGCCGAGCGCCGGCGACATGCCCAGCGCGGTGGTGCCGAGCGCCGCGCCCACCACCAGCAGCAGCGCCAGCGCCGTGAAGGCTTCGCGTGCGTGGGTGAGGGCGACGAAGTGCATCAGCGGACGAATGACATAGCGGCTGCCCAGCAGCGCAGCGATGAACATGCCCACGATGGAGACCGGCAGGATCCACCCGCCCGACCCGGCGGCCTGTTCGGCGGCCTCGACGGCTTCGAGCGCCAGGGTATCGACCGGGGTACCGCCCATCAGCACCAGAATGGGGATGGCGGCCAGAATGGGGATGACGGCCACATCCTGCACCAGCAGCACGGCGAGCGAAGCGCGACCGGTATCGGTCTTGCCGATGGAGCGCTGCGAGACGGTCTGCATGGCGATGGCCGTGGAGCTCATCGAGAGGGCAAGGCCGATGATCAGCGCCGCCTGCCAGGAAAAGCCCAGGGCGAGAACGATGGCCGTGAGCACCACGGTGGTCGCGACGAGCTGAGTGAGTCCCAGGCCCAGCACCTGGCTGCGCATGCGCCACAGATCGGTGGGATGCAGTTCGAGGCCGATCAGGAACAGCATCATGACGATGCCGAAATCGGCGATTTCCTGAATCAGCTCGGTGTCGGAGACCAGCCCGAGGGCAAACGGGCCGATGAGGACGCCGGCGGCCAGATAGCCCAGCACCGAACTGAGACCGGCCCAGCGGGCCAGCGGCACCAGAGCGACGGTGGCCGCCAGCAGCGCGAAGATGGCGAGCAGGAGGTTGCCTTCCATTGACTAGTCCTGCCTGCCGCGAAACGACCGCGTGTTAAAGCCTAGAGATCGTCGTCGTCATCATGCCGAACCGACTTGAGGCTGGCAAAGACCGAATCGGCGTCAATCTGCTCGTCTTTCTGCACATCCTGATGAAGGGCCGGATCGTTGCTGCCGCCGGGCGAGCGGCTGCCGGCGCCGGCCAGGGCCTCTTCGGCGCTGAGCAGCATGGTGCCGTGATCGGCCTCGTCGGGCGTGGTGGTGCCCTTGGAGGCGCGCTTGACCTCGAGATCGAGGTCGATCTGGCTGCACAGGCCGAGCGTGACCGGGTCCATGGCCGCCAGGTTCGCGGTGTTCCAGTGGGTGCCTTCCTTGACCGAGTCGATGGTCGACTTGGTGGTGCCCACCAGACGCATGATCTGAGCGTCCTTGAGTTCGGGATGGTTGCGGATCAACCACTTGATGGCGTTGGGGCGCTCGTTGCGGCGCGAGATGGGCGTGTAGCGCGGGCCTTTGCGCTTGACGGCGGCGACGCGCACCTTGGGCTCGCTCATCTTCATGCGGTAGGACGGATCGGCCTCGGCCTTCTCGATTTCCTCGCGCGTCAGCTGGCCGTTCTGGATCGGGTTGGCACCCATGATGCCGCCGGCGACATCGCCATCGGCGACGCCTTGCACTTCGAGCGGGTGCAGCGAGCAGAAGGAGGCGATCTGGTCAAAGCTCAGTGCCGTGTTGTCGACCAGCCAGACGGCAGTCGCCTTGGGCATCAGCAATGGAGTGGCCATGGTAATATCTTTCTCTCAGTGCGGCCGGTTTCACCCGGTCCGCCCGCCCTTCGGCTTTAGATTGAGGGGGGATTTGCCGACAATATATTGGGCCGGTCAGAGATTTTCAATTGAATTGTCGGGATGTGCCGCCCCAAAGGCGGTGACGAGGACGAGCTTGCCGAAATTGTCGCGCCGCTCCATGGCGGCATGGGCGCGCGGTGCGTCCGTGAGCGGCGTGGCGCGCATGCGGGGCGGCCGGATGCGGCCATCGGCCAGGGCGGGCCAGACGCTGTCGCGCAGGCTTTGCGCGATGGCAGCCTTGGTGGCCGAGTTCTGTGGGCGGAGGGTGGAGCCCGAGAGCGTCAGCCACTTCATCACCAGGGCGCCGGCGCTGATCTCGGACGTCTTGCCGTCGAGCGAGGCGATCTGGATGATATGGCCGCCGCGGGCCGAGGCCTCGATGTTGCGCGGCAGGTAGTCGCCGCCGACCATGTCGAGGACGCGGTCGACGCCGCGGCCGCCGGTCAGGTCGCGGGCGCGGGCGACGAAATCCTCGGTCGAATGGTCGATGATGTCGGTGGCGCCCAGGGTGCGGACGTAGTCGGCCTTGGCGGGGCTGGAGACGACAGCGATGGGGATGGCGCCGAACAGCCGGCAGATCTGGATGGCGGTGCCGCCGATGCCTCCGGCGGCGCCGTGGATGAGGACATGCTGGCCCGGTTCCAGGCCGGCGCGCAGCACCAGGGTCTGCTGCACGGTGAAAAAGGTTTCGGGCAGGGTGGCAGCGGCGGCAAAGCTCCAGCCGACGGGCATCGGCAGGACCTGGCCGCGGGGCACGGCGACGAACTCGGCATAGCCGCCGCCATTGCAGAGCGCGACGACCTTTTCGCCAGAGCCGACGATTTCGCCGGACACTTCAAGGCCGGGCAGGGGCGAGGCCCCCGGCGGCGGATTGTAGACGCCGCGCCGCTGCGCGAGGTCCGGGGCGTTGATGCCGGCAGCGGCCACGCGGATCAGCACCTCTTCGGGGCCGGGCACGGGCAGGGGCTGCTCGACGGGCGTCAGCACCTCGGGTCCGCCGGGCTGGGCGATGGCGATGGCGATCATGTGCGGGGGCAGGTGGGTCTGGTGCATGGGCGACAGTTAGGTCCGGGACGACTTGCCTCGCAAGACCGGACGCGCGAAAATCCGCGGTCGAGGCTGCCAGGGATGCGAGATGTTTGACGAGGACGCGCCGAAAAAACTCAAGACCCATGAAGTGGGCATGCCGATCGACACGATGTCGGTGGACGAACTCAACGAGCGGATCGGGCTGCTGGAAAGAGAGATCGTGCGCCTGCGCGACGCCGTGGCCGCGCGGCAAAAGACCAAGGCGGCGGCGGATTCGCTGTTCAAGTTCTGATTAGGCTTGGCAAGCTGCGGGCGCGCTTGAGCCGCCAACCCCGGGTGTCATCCCCGCGAAGGCGGGGATCCAGGGTCGCTGACGCTGGCCGGTGCCTCTTGCCCTGGATTCTCTGAGTTCTCAAACGAAGTGCAACACCTGTTTAAGGTGTTGTCATGGGACAGAGATATCGACAGTTCAGTGCTGAGGAGCGGTTCGAGATTGCCCGGCTACGTCTCGAAGGGCGCTCGATCCGGCAGATCGCTGCGGGTCTGGATCGCGCGCCATCGTCGGTTGCTCGAGAGCTGAAGCGCAACAGCGGGGTTCAGGTCGGCTACCAGCCGATCTATGCCCAGCAGCAGGCGCGGGCGCGCCGCTGGAGCGGCGGCAAGCTCGACCGCGATGCCGACCTGCGGGGCAGCGTGCTCGATCAGTTGCGGTATGGCTGGTCACCCGAGCAGATCGCCGGCCGCCTCAAGGGCGCCAGCCGATCGGTCGGCGCCGAGACCATCTACCGGTTCATCTATCACCAGATCAGGCGGCACAACGACTACAGCTGGCGCCACTACCTGCCGCGCGCCAAGTCGAGGCGCGGCTGGCGGCCCAGCCGCGGCGGCAGTCCGGCCTTGCACATGAAGCACCGCATCGGGCTTGCGGCCCGCCCCGCCGAGGTGCTGGCGCGGACCAGTCCGGGGCACTGGGAGGCCGATCTGATGGCCTTCTCGCGCTATGGCCAGAACATCCTGATGCTGCACGACCGCATGAGCCGGGCCCTCATCGGGGCTCGTCTGCCCTCCAAGCAGGCCGAGCCGGTGGCCAGGGCGCTCGTGGCGGCCCTGCAGAGCCTGCCCGCACCGCTGCGGCGCACCGTCACCTTCGATAACGGCACCGAGTTCGCCAGGCACTACGACCTCAATGCCATCGGCATCGACACCTACTTCTGCGATCCCCACGCCCCCTGGCAGAAGGGCGGCATCGAAAATGCCATCGGCCGCATGCGCCGCTTCCTGCCCCGCAAGACCGACCTGGCCAGCCTCGACGACCACCGCTTCGCCCAGCTGATCGCGGCCTACAACGCCACCCCGCGAAAATGCCTTGACTGGAGAACCCCAGCCGAAGCCTTCTCGCAGCAACTGTTGCACTTCAAACGAGAGTCCACCTTCCCGCCTCCGCGGGAATGACACCGAGCAGGAGGAGGGCGAAGGGAGATGCCTCCCCAACCACCGTCATCCCCGGGCTTGACCCGGGGACCCATAGCACAGCGAACACAGCGGCATGGGAATGCGTGGAAAGCTGGGTCCCCGGGTCAAGCCCGGGGATGACGGCGTGTGGGGTGGGGGCAATTGAATGTGGAGGAATCCAGACGCAATGTGTCTCTGGCCCGTCCCAACGACCAATCAACGCACTACACTCCCCTTCGCCGCCCAAGCAGAAGGAGGCAACGGCCCGGGACATCAAAGCGCATGTGGGGTGGGGGAAGAAAGATTTGGTGGAGCTTAGCGGGATCGAACCGCTGACCTCTTGCATGCCATGCAAGCGCTCTCCCAGCTGAGCTAAAGCCCCATCAATGATCCGATCCGGATCGTATCAGGCGACAGTGACCGTCGGTCGGCTGTCCTGGAATGTGCGCCGCGGCGGGTGCCGTCGCAGCGCGGGTGCTACTTACCCACGACGCCCCGTGCATGCAAGGGGCTTTTTCGTGGGGCGGGGGATTTAGCGCTCGTCGGCGCCGCCGCCCACGTCAAAGTCGAGGTTTTCGTCCTCGTCTTCGTCTTCCTCGAGGAACACGTCGGCATCGTCTTCGCCAATGTCCTCGACATCCTCGACGTCCTCGACATCGGGGATTTCTTCTTCTTCGCCGGCCTCTTCGGCATCGGCTTCTTCCAGAGACACGATCTCGGGGCCAGCCTCGACGACTTCCTCGATCTCGACTTCCTCTTCGTCCTCGTCCTCGTCGACCTTGCGGTCAGGCGCGGCCTTGGCCCGGGTGACGGTGGCCGATTCGAAATAGGAACGTGGGTAGGACTTGCCGGTATAGGGCGAGACGATCGGATCTTTGTTTAGATCGTAGAACTTCTTGCCGGTATCGGGGTCTTCCCGCTTGGTGCCGCGGTCTTCTTTGGCCAATGCTGCTTCCTCAAAACTGAAAAGGCGGGGCCTCCCGCTCGTGATCGTCCGGTTAGGGGCAAACAAAGGGTCTGTCAAACCCAAAATGCGCGGCCGGCAATGCCCCGGCGAGGGGCGAGCCGAGCAGCGCGCGGCAGGGCGCCACTGGTCCCGCGCCGGCCGGCCATGCTAAGTCCATCGCGTTGCTCGCTCTCCCGGCCAGTCCAGTCCTCCGCCCATGTCGTTGCATCCGCCTGCCCTGCGCCCTTTGGCCACCGAGCGTTCGCCGTGGCTGCGTGGCGTGCTGCGCGTGCCGGGCGACCGCGCGCTGTCGCATCTGGCGCTGATCCTGGGGGCGATGGCGCGCGGCGAGACCATCGTGCAGGGCCTGCACGAGAGCGCCGACGTGTTCGCCACCGGTCGCGCCATGCAGGCTTTGGGCGCGCGCATCGAGAACCGCGACGGGCGCTGGCATATTGTCGGGATCGGCGTGGGCGGTTGCCTCGAACCCGAGGACGTGCTGCATTTTTCCAGTTCCAGCCAGTCGCTGACCCTGTGCATGGGGCTGATCGGCCCCTGCGGCTTCGTCTCGCACTATACCGGCGACGCGGCGCTGGCCGGACGGTCGCTCCACGCCACCCTCGACGCGCTGGCGCCGTTCGGGGTGACCAGGGTCGGTGGTCGGGGCGACGGGCTGCCGCTCAGCCTGCGCGGCGCGCGCCTGCCCACGCCGGCCGATATCGTGCTCGACCCTCCCTCGGCCATTCGCAAGGCTGCCGTGCTGCTCGCCGCGCTCGGCATTCCCGGTGTCAGCAGCCTCAGCGAGCCGCTGCCGACCCGAGATCATGCCGAGCGCCTCTTGGCGGGCTTCGGGGCACGGCTCGACCGTCGCGCCACCCCGGACGGGGGACAGCTGATCGAGATCGAGGGCCTGCCGCTGCTGCGCGGCCAGCAGCTGGCGATCGCCGGGGATCCCTCGGCTGCCGCCCATGCGGTGGTGGCGGGGCTGATCACCCCGGACTCCGAAATTTTGATCGAGGACGTGCTGACCAGCCCGTTGCGCAGCGGGCTGATCGAGACGCTGCGCGAGATGGGCGGCCAGATCGACATCGTCCGGCCGCGCAGCGTGGGCGGCGAGCCGGTCGGCGACATCCGCATCATCCAGTCGGCGCTGACCGGCGTGACCGTCCCGGCCGAGCGGCTGCCGGCGCTGGTGGAAGAGTTTCCGCTGCTCGCTGTCGCCGCCTCGGTCGCCACCGGGCCGACGGTGATCCATGGGCTCGGCGCCCTGGCCGATCGCGATTGCGACCAGGTCGAGGCGGTGATCGCCGGACTGGCGGCCAACCGGGTGGCGGCGCGGCGCGAGGGCGAGAGCCTGGTGATCGAAGGCGCCGGCCGGGCCCTTGGCGGCGGGCGCGTGCAGTGCCGCGCCGACGCCTCGGTGGCCATGGCATTCCTGGTTCTGGGGATGGCCGCCGATCAGCAGGTGACGGTCGACGACCAATCCGCTATCGCCCAGGTCTATCCCGGCTTCATCGCCGATTTCGAGCAGCTGGGCGCCACCTTCCTGCGCTATAGCTGAAAGGGGAGAGGGCCATGATCATTGCCGTCGACGGACCCGCCGCCTCGGGCAAGGGCACATTGGCCGAAGGGCTGGCGCGCCATTATGGCCTGCCGCATCTGGATACCGGCCTGCTCTATCGCGCCGTCGGCCGGGCAGTGGCGCCGTTCGACGGATCGCCGCAGTTCGAGGCCGAGGCGATTGCCGCCGCCCAGGCACTGGACGCCAGTCATCTCGAGGGCATCGACGAACTGACCAGCGCCGCCGTCGGCGTCCTGGCCTCGCGCGTCGCGGTGCTTGCCGAGGTCCGGGCGGCCCTTTTCGCATTCCAGCGCCGCTTTGCCACCCAGCCGGGCGGCGCCGTGCTCGATGGTCGCGACATCGGCACCAAGATCTGCCCCGACGCCGACGCCAAGCTCTTCATCGTCGCCGATTCCAAGGCACGCATGGAACGCCGCGCCCGCCAGCTCGAAGCGCGCGGCCAGGTGGTGGATCGCTATGCGCTCTATCACCAGATCGAGGAGCGCGACGCGCGCGACATGGCCAACCCGCATGGCGGCTTCTATCAGGCCAGCGACGCGCACTTGCTCGACACGACCCGATTGGATATAGAAGCCGCACTTCGTGCAGCCGTTGCCATTGTGGACGCGGCCGTAGCCGGCAAGGCGGGGCAATCGCCCCTAATCCAACCAAGCCGCTAGCGGTCCCCGTCGGCGATACCAGAGCCGGACGCGAAACCTCTACCCATCAGTCACCCGTACGAGCGCCTGCGCGCCGGATTCCTGTCATGGGATCGGGCCTCGTCCGTCTTCTGGTGTTCAACCACAAACCACCGGCGCCACTGGAGAAAGCTCGTTTTGGCAACTCAAACTGCAGTCAAAGAAGACTTTGAAGCCCTGCTGATGGACTCGTTCATGGAGAACGAGCCGCTCGAGGGGACCGTCGTCAAGGGGACGATCGTCGCCATCGAGAAGGATCTTGCGATCATCGACGTCGGTCTGAAGACCGAAGGCCGTATCGCCATGAAGGAATTCGGCGCGGCTGGCCGCGACGGCACCCTCAAGGTCGGTTCGGTGGTCGAGGTCTATGTCGACCGCGTCGAGAACTCGCTCGGCGAAGCGGTGCTCAGCCGCGAGAAGGCCCGCCGTGAAGAGAGCTGGGTCAAGCTCGAAGAAATGTACAACAAGAACGAGCGCGTTGAAGGCATCATCTTCAACCAGGTCAAGGGCGGCTTCACCGTCGACCTCGAAGGCGCCGTGGCCTTCCTGCCGCGTTCGCAGGTGGACATCCGCCCGATCCGCGACATCGCCCCGCTCATGAACGTGCCGCAGCCGTTCCAGATCCTCAAGATGGACAAGCGCCGCGGCAATATCGTGGTGTCGCGTCGCGCCATCCTCGAAGAATCGCGCGCCGAACAGCGCTCGGAAATCGTCCAGCAGCTCGAAGAGGGCCAGGTTGTCGACGGCGTGGTCAAGAACATCACCGATTACGGTGCGTTCGTTGACCTCGGCGGCATCGACGGCCTGCTGCACGTCACCGACATCGCCTGGCGCCGTGTCAACCACCCCACCGAAGTGCTCTCGATCGGCGAGACCATCAAGGTGCAGATCGTCCGCATCAACCACGAGAGCCATCGTATCTCGTTGGGCATGAAGCAGCTGCAGGCCGATCCGTGGGATGGCATCGAAGCCAAGTACCCGGTCAGCGCCAAGTTCACCGGCCGCGTCACCAACATCACCGACTACGGTGCGTTCGTGGAACTGGAGCCGGGCATCGAAGGCCTGATCCACGTCTCCGAAATGAGCTGGACCAAAAAGAACGTCCACCCGGGCAAGATCGTCTCCACTTCGCAGGAAGTGGAAGTCATGGTGCTCGAGGTCGATCCGGACAAGCGCCGCATCTCGCTGGGCCTCAAGCAGACCCTGCAGAACCCGTGGGAGAGCTTTGCCGACAAGTTCCCCATCGGTTCGACCATCGAAGGCGAAGTCAAGAACAAGACCGAGTTCGGCCTGTTCATCGGCCTCGACGGCGATGTCGACGGCATGGTCCACCTCTCCGACCTCGACTGGCAGAAGCCGGGCGAGCAGGCGCTGGAAGAATATAACCGTGGCGACATGGTCCAGGCCAAGGTGCTCGACGTCGACGTCGAGAAGGAACGTATCTCGCTGGGCATCAAGCAGCTCTCCACCGGCGAAGTGGCCGACAGCTCGGGCGAAGGCCTGCGCAAGGGCTCGGTGGTGACCGGTACGGTGACCGAGGTCAACGATGGCGGCATCGAAGTGCAGATCGCCGACAGCGAGATGACCGCGTTCATCCGCCGCGCCGATCTCAGCCGCGATCGCAACGACCAGCGCCCGGAGCGGTTCTCCAAGGGCGAGAAGGTCGACGCGCGCGTCGTCTCCTACGACAAGAAGAGCCAGAAGGTCTCCCTCTCGATCAAGGCACTCGAAATTGCCGAAGAGAAGGAAGCCGTGGCCAATTTCGGCTCGTCGGACTCGGGCGCCTCGCTCGGCGACATCCTGGGCGCTGCGCTCAAGGACCGCGAGAAGAAGTAATGACCGACGCGGGCAACCCCACGCCCGGTCCAAGTTCGAGGCTCGCGCCACAAGCGCGAGCCTTCTTCATGTCCGACGAGTCCAAGGACCAGCGCTATCGCGACGTCGCCTGGCGCGCCATGACGGCCTTCGACCTGCCGGCCGTGCAGGCCATCGCCGACCAGGTCCATCCGGACTTTTTCGAAGCGCCCGAGATTCTGGCCGAACGCCAGCTGCTCTACCGCAACGGCTGCTACCTGCTTGAAATCGCCGAGCGCCCCACCGGCTACGTGCTCAGCCATCCCTGGCGGGCCGGATCGCTGCCGGCGCTCAACACCCGGCTGGGCGACCTGCCGGCCGAGCCCGACACCTACTACCTGCACGACCTGGCGCTTCTGCCGGTCACCCGCCGCATCGGCGCTGCGGCCTATATCGTGGAAGCGCTGAGCAAGCACGCCGCCGCACAGGGCTTTGCCACCATGCATCTGGTGGCCGTCAACGGCTCGCAGGGCTTCTGGGAAAAGCACGGCTTTGCCGTCGACGACGTGCCGGCCCTCGCCGACAAGCTCAAGGGCTACGAGGCCGCCGCGCGCTACATGGTCAAAAAGCTGGCGTAGTTACAGATTTGTAGTTACATTTGATCGACGCGACGGGGGCGACGCGTGGAATTCGAGTGGGACCGCAACAAGGCGGAGTCGAATCTGAAAAAGCACGGGGTGGCCTTTGAGGAGGCGACCGAGGTTTTTGACGACCCCAACGAGGTCACCGACAGTGGCAGGGTGGTGAACGGCGAGTTGCGCTACCAGATCATCGGACGCCTTCGTCGGACAATATTGCTGGTCGTGTTCACCCTGCGACAGAGCGAAGACGGGGAAGTCCTCCGTCGCTTGATCTCGGCCCGTCGTGCATCTCGACTGGAAAGGACAGTCTATGAGCGAACCTGAGGATATCGTCCGTTTCTCGCGCAAGCCGTTGACCAAAGAGCAGGCTCGACGGATCGATGTCCTCGCCGAACTGCCCGATGACAGCATCGATTTTTCCGACGCGCCCGAGGCTGTCCCATCTGACTTTGAGGGCGCCGAGCGCGGCAGGATGTATCGCGCCCTCAAGAAGCAGACCACGCTGCGTCTCGATGCCGATGTGCTGGCCTGGTTCCGGGAGAACACGGCCAAGGGCTACCAGACCGAAATCAACCGTGTGTTGCGCGACTATGTCGAGGCCCAGCGCAGCAAGGCCGGCTGACCCATCGCCTTGCAAATGTCGGGCTGTGGGTCTACCTGCGCTGGCACCGACGCGGCGCGAGGCTTAAATGACCGAACTTTCCGGCGATCCTGCTCACCTGATTCCCGCAAATGCCAAGCTGCGCGCCTCGCGGCGGTTCTGGCGCGTGCTCTTCGTTTTGGCGCTGGCGATCGCCGTGCTCGCGGTGGCCGGGCGCTTCGCCTTCAATGCCAGCCCCGTCGCCGGCGATCGCATTGCGCGGATCAAGGTCGACGGCGTCATCGCCAGCGACCCGGCCCGCCTCAAGGCAATCGAGGACCTGGCGGACGACGCGCAGGTCAAGGCGGTGATCGTCGCCATCAACTCGCCGGGCGGCACCACGGCAGGCGGCGAGGAGCTCTACGAAGTGCTGACGCGGCTGCGCGACAAAAAGCCCGTCGTCGCGGTGGTCGCCGAACTGGGCGCTTCGGCCGCCTATATGACCGCCATCGCCACCGACAGGATCTTTGCCCGCCGGCTCTCCATCGTCGGCTCGATCGGCGTGCTCTACCAGCATATCGACGCCAGCAAGCTGCTGGGCACCATTGGCATCGACCTCGACAAGGTGGCGACAGGTCCGCTCAAGGCCGAGCCCGATCTTGACGAGCCCATGACGCCGCCGGTGCGTGCCTCCATCCAGGCCATGGTCGATGACAGCTTCCAGTGGTTCGTCGACGTGGTCGCCGAACGGCGCGGGCTGACCCGTCAGCAGACCCTGGCGCTGGCCGACGGCCGGATCGTCACCGGCCGGCAGGGTCTCGAGGCAAGGCTGATCGACGCCATTGGCGGCGAGCGTGAGGCCATCGACTGGCTTGAGAGCGACAAGGCCATTGCCGCCGACCTGCCCGTCTACACCTATTTTCCGCAGCCCCGGCAGAGCTGGTTCGACATGGGTGAGCTGCTCGGCCAGTCGGCACGGGCGGCATTGGGCCTCAAGGGGTCGGGACCGATCGCGCTTGACGGGCTGGTTTCGCTTTGGCAGGTTGATCACTCACGTTAGCAGCCCACTTGACTTCGTGGAGGATCGCCGGAGGGCGGCATGACAAAGTCTGAACTTGTTCAAAAACTTGCAGACGAAAACCCGCATTTGTTCCAGCGTGATATCGAGAACATCGTCAACGCCATCCTCGATGAGGTCGGCGATGCCATGGCCCGGGGTGACCGGGTCGAATTCCGTGGCTTCGGTGCCTTCTCGGTCAAGAACCGTCCAGCGCGTGTCGGCCGCAATCCGCGGACCGGCGAACAGGTGGATGTTGGCGAAAAATACGTTCCGCAATTCAAGGCCGGCAAAGAAATCCGCGAGCGCCTGAACCGCTAGGCGGTTCGGGGACGCGCCAGGAATTACCGATGGTCAAACGCATCGTTGGCTGGTTCGTGCTCGTACCGCTCTGTGTGGTGCTGATCATTTTTGCCCTCGCCAATACTCAGTTGGTGATCGTCAACTTCAACCCCTTCGCCCAGGCGGACCAGACCGCCATGTCCCGCGTCGGGGTGCCGTTGTTCCTCGTGATCTTCCTGATCCTGCTGGTGGGCGTGCTGCTGGGGGGCGTCGCCACCTGGTTCGCCCAAGGGCAGCATCGGCGTGACGAACGGCACTGGCGCCGGGAAACCGAACGGCTGCATCGCGAGCTCGATGCGGCCCGTCGCGCCCCGGCCAGCCAGAGCCTGCTCGACGTCGACGATCTCGTCCGCCACCAATGACCAGTTCCATTTTGACCCCTGCACATGGCTGATCCACTCATCATCAAGATCTGCGGCATAAAGACGCCGGAAATCCTCGAGGCCACCATCTCGGCGGGTGCCGACATGGTCGGGTTCATGCACTTTGCGCGCAGCCCCCGCCACGTCGATATCGAGCTGCTGCAGACGCTGATCTCGCAGGCGCGCGGACGGGTGGAAACCTGCGTGGTGCTGGTCAACCCGGACAACAGCTGTGTCATGGAAGTTGCAGCACTTTCGCCCGATTGGATCCAGTTACACGGCCCGGAAACCCCGCATCGGGTGGCAGCGATCCGCGACGAAGCCGGCATTGCCGTGATGAAAGCACTGCCCATCGGCGATGCCGACGACGTGGCTGCCGTGAGCGCTTTCAGCGACGTCGCCGACCGTCTGCTGCTCGATGCCAAGCCGCCCAAGGGCGCCGAGCGACCCGGTGGACTGGGCGTGGCCTTCGACTGGACGCTTTTGAAGGCGCTTGACCCGGAGCTTCCATTCATGCTTTCCGGGGGTCTCACACCAGAAACAGTGGGTGCCGCAGTCAAGACCGTGCGGCCTATGGGTGTGGACGCCTCTTCGAGCCTGGAAAGTGCTCCGGGTATCAAGGTCGCGGCACTGATCGAGGCTTTCATCGCCAATGCGCGGGCTGCCGCGACAGGCTGACACCGCAGGGACAAGATGATCGAGGACGCCATCAGGCCGAACAGTTTGCGCAACGGTCCTGACGAGCAGGGCCGCTTCGGGCAATTCGGCGGACGCTTCGTCGCCGAGACGCTGATGCCGCTCATTCTCGACCTCGAAAAGGCCTATCGGACCGCCCAGGCCGACCCCGCCTATGTCGAAGAAGTGCGCTTTCTGGGCGAGCATTATACCGGCAGGCCCTCGCCGCTCTATTTCGCCGAGCGGCTGACCGCCGAACTGGGCGGCGCCAAGATCTATTTCAAGCGCGAAGAGCTCAACCATACCGGCTCGCACAAGCTCAACAACTGCATCGGCCAGATCCTTCTGGCCAAGCGCATGGGCAAGACCCGCATCATTGCCGAGACCGGCGCCGGCCAGCATGGCGTGGCGACCGCGACGGTCTGCGCCCGCTTCGGCCTGCCCTGCACCATCTTCATGGGCGCCACCGACGTCGCCCGCCAGCGCCCCAATGTGTGGCGCATGAAGATGCTGGGCGCCGAAGTCCGCGCCGTCACGGCCGGCGCCGGCACGCTCAAGGACGCCATGAACGAGGCGCTGCGCGACTGGGTGACCAATGTCGACGACACCTATTACCTGATCGGCACCGCGGCCGGCCCGCATCCCTATCCGGAGATGGTGCGCGACTTCCAGTCGGTGATCGGCGTCGAGATCAAGGCCCAGATGCTGGAAGCCGAAGGCCGGCTGCCGGACGCATTGGTGGCCTGCGTCGGTGGGGGCTCGAACGCCATCGGCACCTTCCATCCCTTCCTCGACGACATGTCGGTCAAGATCTACGGCGCCGAAGCCGGCGGCCACGGCATCGACGTGGAAAACGGCCACGCCTCGTCCATGACCGGCGGCCGGCCGGGCGTGCTGCACGGCAACCGCACCTATCTGCTGCAGGATCGGGACGGGCAGATCCTGGAAGGCCACTCGATCTCGGCCGGCCTCGACTATCCCGGCGTCGGTCCCGAGCATTCGTTCCTGCACGATACCGGCCGCGTCACCTACGCGCCGATCACCGACAAGGAAGCGCTCGCCTCGTTCCAGCTCTGTACCCGGCTCGAGGGCATCATTCCGGCGCTCGAAACCGCGCATGGCCTGGCGCTGGTGCAAAAGATCGCGCCGACCATGCGCAAGGACGAGACCATCGTGCTCTGCCTGTCGGGACGTGGCGACAAGGATGTCGAATCGGTCGGCAAGTATCTCGGGCTGGAGATGTAATGAGTACCCGTATCGCTGCGCGTTTTGCCGCCTGTGCCAAGGAGGGTCGTCCGGCCCTCGTGACGTTCGTGATGTCGGGCGATCCCGATCCGACCACCAGCGAGAAGATTCTCGCGGCCCTGCCGGCGGCCGGGGCGGACATCATCGAATTCGGCATGCCCTTCTCGGACCCGATGGCCGACGGCCCGGGCATCCAGATGGCCGGGCAGCGCGCGCTCAAGCACGGCCAGACGCTGCACCGGACACTCGAGCAGGTCGCCACCTTCCGGCAGACCGACGACACCACCCCGGTGGTGCTGATGGGCTACTACAATCCCATCTACATCTATGGGGTCGATGCCTTCCTCAAGGACGCCGTGGCGTCCGGCGTGGACGGGTTGATCGTGGTTGACCTGCCGCCCGAGGAAGACGACGAGCTCTGCGTGCCCGCGCTCGCGGCCGGGCTCAACTTCATCCGGCTGACCACGCCGACCACCGACGACAACCGCCTGCCGGCAGTGCTCAAGAACACGTCGGGCTTTGTCTATTACGTCTCCATGACCGGCATTACCGGCGCGGCGATCAAGAGCCACGCGGCGGTGGGCACCGCGGTCAAACGCATCAAGGGCCATACCGGCCTGCCCGTCGCGGTCGGCTTCGGCATCAAGACAGCCGAGGATGCCGCGCTGATCGGCAAGGATTCCGACGGCGTGGTGGTGGGAACGGCACTCTGCAATGCAGTGGCCGGCTCGCTCGACGATGGCAAGGCCACGGCCGCCACGGTTGCGGCGGTCACCAGCCTGGTGGCGGACCTGGCGTCCGGCGTCCGTCACGCCCGTGCGTAAGCGGGCCGAAACCCTTAACCACGCCGCCTGAACCTGATAACATTCGCCATAATCACCATATAGGCCTCGGCAAAACGAGGCCAGCAACGGGTCAAGGCTGATGAACTGGATCAATAACGTCGTCCGTCCGCGCATCCGCTCCTTCCTCAAGCCGAAGGAGACCGGATCGGAGAACCTCTGGGTCAAGGACCCCGAGTCGGGCGAGATGGTGTTCTATCGCGATCTCGAGGCGAACCAGTGGGTGGTACCCAATTCGGGCTACCACATGAAGATCAAGGCCACGGACCGGCTGAAGAATTTCTTCGACGGAGAAGCCTTCGAGACGGTGCCGCTGCCGGCCGTGGCGCAGGATCCGCTGAAGTTCCGCGATTCCAAGAAATATATCGACCGGCTGCGCGAGAGCCGCACCAAGACCGGCATGGAAGATGCCGTGCTGGTGGGCACCGGCAAGCTCTACGGCCTGCCGGTCACGGCGGCGGTGCAGGATTTCGACTTCATGGGCGGCTCGCTCGGCATGGCGGCCGGCCAGGCGATCATCACCGGGCTCGAAACGGCTGCACGCAACAAGACCCCGTTCGTGCTGTTTGCCGCCTCGGGTGGCGCCCGCATGCAGGAGGGCATTCTCTCGCTGATGCAGATGCCGCGCACCACGGTGGCCGTGCTGCGCCTGCGCGAAGCCGGGCTGCCCTTCATCGTGGTGTTCACCAACCCCACCACCGGCGGCGTCACCGCCTCCTACGCCATGCTGGGCGACGTACACCTGGCCGAGCCGGGCGCGCTGATCTGCTTTGCCGGCCCGCGCGTCATCGAGCAGACGATCCGCGAAAAGCTGCCCAAGGGCTTCCAGCGCTCGGAATATCTCTATGACCACGGCATGGTCGACATGGTGGTGCACCGCCACAACCTGCGCCCCACCATCGGCCAGCTGGTGACCATCTTCACCAAGACCCCGGCCCCGGCGGAACTCGCCGGCATCGCGCCGATCCGTACCGTAACGCCCGCCATGACCGAAGCGGCCGGCGAACTCGCCATCGCTCCGCCGGAAGCCGCGCACGCCGAGTAGGACGCGGGGACCTCGCCCCGCAACAGGAGGGCACCGGGACGGCTCGTCTGCCGCAATGCCCGGTGCTAGAAGCGCCCGTGCTGCTGTTCGAGAATCTCGTCCCCGTGTCCCGTACCGACGCCATCCTGAAGCGCCTGCTGGCGCTGCATCCCAAGCTGATCGATCTCAGCCTCGAGCGCATGCACCGGCTGCTCGAGCGCATTGGCCATCCCGAGCAGCACCTGCCGCCGGTGATCCATGTCGCCGGCACCAATGGCAAGGGCTCGACCGTCGCCTTTCTGCGCGCCTTCCTCGAAGCCTCGGGCAAGTCCGTGCATGTGCTGACCTCGCCGCATCTGGTGCGGTTCAACGAGCGCATCCGGCTCGCGGGCAAGCTGGTGACCAGCCGCAAGCTCAACCAGACGCTCGAATTCTGCGAACAGGCCAATGGCGGCGCGCCGATCACCTTTTTCGAGATCACCACGGTCGCTGCCTTCAAGCTCTTTGCCGAGGTCAAGGCCGACTACCTGCTGCTCGAAACCGGCATGGGCGGAACGTTTGACGCCTCCAACGTGGTGAGCGACCCGCTCGGGGTGATCATCACCCCGGTCGACTACGACCACCAGAACTTCCTCGGCGACACCATCGCCCAGATCGCCGGCGAAAAGGCCGGCATTCTGAAGCGCGGCGCCCGGGCCGTGTTTGCGCGCCAGCGCGACGAAGGCCGCGACGTCCTGGTGCGCCGCGCCGCCCGGCTGGGCATCACCCCCTGGATCGCCGGCGAGGATTTCGACGGCCGCGCCGAGGACGGCCGGCTGGTCTATCAGGACAATGACGGCCTGCTCGACCTGCCGCCCCCGGCTTTGCTGGGTCCGCACCAGTTCGACAATGCCGCTGTCGCCATCGCCGCCGTCCGGCATTTCGGATTGCCGGTCGGCGATGCCGAGATCGCCACCGGGCTGCGCAGCGTCAACTGGCCGGCCCGGCTGATGCGACTTGCGGGCACGCTGCCCAGCCTCTTGCCCGACGGCTCGGAAATCTGGCTCGATGGCGGCCACAACGCCCATGGCGCCGCTGCGCTGGCACTGGCGCTGCGCGAGATCGACGCGCGCCACCGGCTGCCGCTGGTGCTGGTGGTGGGCATGATGAATACCCGCAAGCCCGCCGATTTCTTCGCACCCTTTGTGGGCATGGCCGAACATGCTTTCGGCCTGACCATTCCGGGTGAACCCAATGCGCATCCCGGTTCCGCGATTGTGGCGGGCGCGACGGTCGCGGGGATTGCGGCCGAAGCATCAAAGTCCATCCTCAACGCGCTGGCTGCGGTTGCAGCATCGGGCAAGCCCGTGCGCGTCGTGTTCTGCGGCTCGCTGTACCTGGCGGGGCACGTGCTGCATCAGAACGGCACGCCGCCGACGTAACGCGGGGAGCTTCGAGAAACCTCGTGGTGAACGTGTCGAACTACGAGGTCGGGCAAGCCAGCCGTGCCACGGCCTCGTCCTTCGACAGGCTCAGGATGAGGCCGGCTGGGGGTCCGCTTCAGTCGGGTCTTCCTTCCCCGCAAGGGGGGAGGAGCAGGCGCTCGAGGGGTCGTGCAAGCGCCCCTGGGTCCCCGGGTCAAGCCCGGGGATGACGGTGATGGGGATTGGCACCGCGACGACTTTCACCCCTACTTCCCTGCCGCCGCCTCCAGCCAGAGTGCGACGGCCATGGCGCCGGGGTCGGGGTGGCCGAGGGCACGCTCGCCGATATAGCTGGAGCGGCCGCGGCGGGGCTTGAGGGTGGCGGTGTGCAGAGCGCCCTGGCGGGCCGCCGTCGCCGCACGTTGCAGCAGATCGTCGATGCTGGAGGCTTGCCCCACCATCGCTTCGACGGCGGGAACCAGCGCGTCGACCATCGTCCGATCACCCGGCACGGCGCCGCCCAGCCGGCTGAGCGCGGCGGTACCGGCGGCAAAGGCGCGCCGGAAGGCGCCGGCATCGGCGAGCCCCGACTGCAGCTCGCGTCCGGCGGCGATGGCAAAGATCGAATAGAGCGGCCCCGAGGTGCCGCCGACGCTGCGGCGGAGCGTCAGTCCGATCTCGTGCAGCACCGCGTCGAGCGGCCGGCCCCGCTGCGCCGGCAGCCCGGCGAGCACGGCAGTGGCGCCGGCAGCGAGCGAATGGCCGATATCGCCATCGCCGACCAGCCGGTCCATTTCGGTGAGCGTGGCCTCGGCCGCAATGATCGCCTGGCAGGCGACAGCCAGCCGATTGAGCAAGGCATCCGGCGTGACCGGGCCGGAGCCCGAAAGCGCGTGATGGCCCAGGTTCGGTGCCGCGATCACCTGCGGCGCGGCCGGGAGCGCCCCGCCACCCGGCCAGGCCGGTGCGTCGGTGGGCGCATCGAGGGCGTCCAGAAGCGCGGCATCGACCGGCAGGACGCTGAGCGACACGCCGGCCATGTCGATGGCGGTGAGGAATGTGCCGGACCAGGCGCGCTCGACCACGAGGCCACGCTCCCTGAGATCGGCAAGGGCGTCGCCCGCCACGATGCTCATTTCCATCACCGGCGTGGCGCCCAGATTGTTGACCAGGAGGGCAACCGACTGACCGGCGCTGAGCCGCCGGTCAGCGACGATGGCCGCCACCAGACGCGCCACCACCTCGCGCGCCGGCGCCATGTCGACGCGCTGCACGCCGGCCTCGCCGTGAATGCCCAGCCCGAGCTCCATCTCTGCGTCACCGAGGCTGAAATTGGCCTGCCCGGCCGCCGGGACGGTACAGGGGGAGAGCGCGACGCCCATCGAGGCAACCAGCGAAATGGCGCGTCGGGCCGCGGCCGCCACCTCCGCCAAAGGCCGCCCGGCTTCGGCCGCCGCACCGGCGACCTTGTGCACCAGCACGGTGCCGGCAATGCCGCGCCGGCCGGCGGTTGCTTCGGCCGAACCCAGGGCAGCGTCGTCATCGACCACGACCAGTTCGACCGGGATGCCGTCGGCCTGGGCCATTTCGGCGGCAAGGCCGAAGTTCAGCCGGTCGCCGGTATAGTTCTTGACGATCACCAGCACGCCGGCTGGGCCACCGACGGCCTTGAGGGCTGCGTAGACCGCATCGGTGCTGGGCGACGCGAAGACATCGCCGCTCACCGCCGCCGTCAGCATGCCGCGGCCGACATAGCCGGCATGGGCCGGCTCGTGCCCGGCGCCGCCGCCAGTGACGATGGCCACCTTGCCCGAGGCCCGGAAGGCCGCGATGTCGGCCCGCACCACCGTGTCCTCGTCCGCCAGCAGGGCAAGGTTGGGATGGATCGCCACCAGCCCGGCCAGCGCATCGCGCACCACGTCGGGAATGCCGTTGATCAGTTTTTTCATTCGTCCCCCCTCCCGAGGCGTCGATCAGTAGCGGGCGTCGCCCAGGCCGCAGAACGGGTCGATCGGATTGTTGCGATTCCATTCCAGCCTGCCCAGGAGCGCGTCGACGACGGCCCGCTGCATGGTTTCGGTGGTGGAATAGGCGTTGACATAGGTCGGCACGCGCGGCGCGTCGTAAAGATGATAGGGAAAGCCGAAGCTGAGCATCAGCGTCGGGATGTCGTGCCAGGGCCGTTGCATGGCGCGACCGAAATTGCCGGCGAGGCGCAGCCAGTCGATGAAGATGTGGTTGCGCGTCAGCAGCGTTTCCTCGCCAAAGGCATAGAGCACCAGGTCGAACGTCTGCGGGTCGAAGCTGGTCGAGGCGTCGTAGGGCGTCACCTCGAAGCCGGCCTCGGTAAGCATCTCCGGAAGCGCGAAATCCAGCGGTTTGGGCGTGAACGGAAACACGATACCGGGCGAGACAAACAGCACGCGGCGATGTCTGGTCGGGTCGAGCGGCAGCAGGTTCTGCACGTCCTTGACCAGCGTCGGGGCGCGGCGGGTCAGCGCCGTGGCATAGGCGCGGTCCTCTTGTGTGCCGATGGTGCCCAGATCCTGCGTCTGCGGCTGATGCAGGCCGACGGCGGCCTTGAAGCCGAGCTGGCGGATGACCGCCGCGTCGACCCGTGCCCAGCTGAGGCGCCCGTCCGCCAGTGCCGCCTTGAGCCAGACCGCGTCCTGCTCGAAATTGTCCGAAAACAGCAGCACGTCGCAGCCCGAACTGATGACTTCGGGCACGAAATCGCGGCGCTTCGCCCACGCGCCGAGTCCGGCCATCGGCGTCGCGTCCGAAACGATCAGGCCGTTAAAGCCGAGCCGGTTGCGGAGCAGGTCGATATTGAGCCGCTCGCTGACCGAGGCCGGGCGATAGGCCTCGACCCCAGCATCCGGGTCCGCCTCGAGCACAAAGCTCGGCAGCGCGATATGGCCGGCCATGACCGAGAGCGCGCCGTCGGCAATGCCCTTGCGATAGAGCCGGCCGAACGTTGCTTCCCAGTCCGCCATCGACAGGGGATTGACCGTGGTGACCAAGTGCTGGTCGCGATCGTCATAGCCCTCGCCGGGCCAGTGTTTCAGCGTGGCGGCGACGCCCTCGGCCTGGAAGGCCTTGAGCTGCGCCATGGCGTGGCGCTCGATGGTAGCCACGTCCGAGCCGTAGCCGCGCGTGGCCACGATGGCCGAGCGGAAGGCGGCATTGATGTCGAGGACCGGGGTAAAGCTCCAGTTGATGCCGGCGGCGCGGGCTTCGCGCGCCATGATGGTGCTGATCCGCTGCGTCGCCTCGACATCGTCGATGGCGGCGAGTGCCAGCGGATTGGGCGCCTCGGTGCCAAAGGGCAGGCTCATGCGGCTGCCCTCGAGGTCGGCCGAGACCAGGATCGGCACCGGCGCCTCGGCGTTGAACGCGGCGATGATCCCGGCGCTGCCGGCCGCATCGGGGGTGAAGTGCAGCGTCATGCCGCCCGGCCTGAACCGCCGCTGGCGCTCGAGCTGGGCCGGATCATCGCCCTGCGAGCGCAGGTTGAAGAGTTGCGAGATCTTCTCGTCCGGGGTCAGCGCGGCAAAGCGGGCCTTGACCCAGGCGAGGGCCGCCGCGTCGAGGTTGAACGGCGCGCGGCTCAGGTGTTCGAAAGTCATCAGGGTCCTCCACAGGACCCGACTATAGCCGGTTCGGCCCGGAGGTCACCCATGATGCGCAGCCAAACAAAAACGCCGCCGGGAGGCCGGCGGCGTTTGTCAATTCTGGCGAGAAACACGCGCCGCGTCAGGCAGCGTGACCCTCGAGCCACTTGGACAGGCCAGCCTTGGGCGTGCCGGCACCGATCTTCATGTCGGCGGCTTCGCCGCCCTTGAACAGAATCATCGTCGGGATCGAACGCACGCCGTACTTGACGGTGGTGTTCGGGTTCTCGTCGACATTGAGCTTGACGATCTTGACCTTGCCCGCGAGCTCGGACGAGAGCTCCTCAAGCACCGGTGCAATGGCGCGGCACGGGCCACACCATTCGGCCCAGAAATCGACCAGAACCGGTTCTTTGGAGGACAGTACTTCCTCGCCAAAATTGGCGTCGGAAACCTGAGTTGTCATAGGATTTGCCTTTTGGGTTGAAAGCGGCGGTCTGTTTGATGGAAAAGCTAGGGAGAGTCTAGTCACACTTCAACGATAGTCACCGCATGGTGAAGCCCCGGCTGGCCTCGGCCAACGCCTCACGCGGCAATTCTAGCAGGGATTCCAAGGACGTCCAGAGGATGCCGGCAGTTACCGGCAGCTGCGGGTAAAGCTGCCGTGCAACCAGCGCATAGAGCCCGAGCTGGGTGAGATAGGCCTGCGGCACTTGGGCGGGGTCGCGCGGGGCGGTCGCGTCGGACTTGAAGTCCACCACGATCACCTTGTCGCGGGTCACCACCAGACGGTCGAAGCGCCCGGCCAGCGTCACGTCCTCGCCGTTTCGCCGGGCCCGCGCGAGGAACGGCACTTCGGCGCGCGAGTCCGGCCCGAACAGTTCGGCAAAGGCGGGATTGCCCAGGATTGAGAGCGCGCGCGACAGGATGCCGGCATGCAGGTCGGGCGCCTGGGGCAACAGTGTTTCGAGCGCCTTGGCCGCCACGCCCGGACGCTGCGCGGGCGGCACTCGCCCCAGATGCTGCAACAGGGCATGGATGGCGATGCCGCGCCGCCGGGCCGTATCGGCGTCGAGGGCGGCCTCGGCTGCCGTTTCGAGCGCCGTCAGCGGGTCGGCCGGCACGAAGGCCGATGAGGGGCGCACCACCGGCACGATCACCGGCGCCGGCAAGGGTGGCAGTTGCAGCGGCTCGGGCAGCAGCGGCGCGGCCCGCACGGCGCTGGCCGCGACCGGTCGCGCGGGCGGACGCTCGGCCGGATAGAGCACGGCCGCTTCCGCGCCGTCGGGACCGGCAACGCTCTCGCCGAGCGGACGCAGCGCGCTCTCGATCGCCTCGTACCAGGTGCCGTCGAGCTTGGCCTGCTTGGTCAGCGCCCCGGTGACATAGAGCTCGTCTTCGGCCCGCGTCATGGCGACATAGAGCTTGCGCCAGTATTCGGCCTGCTGCTTGTCGGCCTCGCGCTCGCGCAGCACCAGCGTTTCGGGCACGTGGTCGGACTTGGACGACGCATGCACCAGCAGCGGGCCGGGTTTCAGGATCGGCAGGTAGACCGCGCGCGAGGTCTGTCGCGCATCGGGCTTGCTGGCCGCGTCGGCCAGAATGACGATCGGGGCTTCCAGGCCCTTGGCGCCGTGCACGGTCATCACCCGCACGCCGCCGCCGCGTTCGTTGAGTTCGCGCTTGATGGTGACCTCGCGCGACCGCATGGCGGCGATAAAGCCCTGCAGCGAGGGCTGCGTCATCTGCTCGTGCGCCAGCGCCAGTTCGAGGAATTCGGCGAACACGTCATCGACCTCGCGCCCGAACCGGGCGTGAAAGCGCTTGAGGCCGCCTTCGGCATGCAGCACCTGGGCGAAAAAGCCGTAGGGCCGGTCGAAATCGAGCCGGCTGCGCCAGGCGCGCAGCGTCTGGTTGGCGGCCATCGCCAGCGGGGCGCTGGATTGGCGCAGCGCCTCCCAGAGGCTGGAGGCGCGCTCCCCGGCGAGCGCGTAGAGCTCGGCCTCGGACAGCCCGAACAGCGGCGAACGCAGCAGCGCGGCCAGTTGCAGGTCGTCGGCGGTGTTGAGCAGCACATCGCCCAGCGCCAACAGGTCGAGCACGGCGATATGGCCGGTGACCGCCAGCCGGTCGGCGCCCGGCGTCGGCAGGCCGACCCGGTGCAGCGCCCGGATGATCTCGTGAAACAAGCTCGAGCGCGACTGCACCAGGATCAGCACGTCGTCGGGCCGCACGGCCCGGCCGCGCGCTGCCAGCGGCCGCTGTGCCGCGATCCAGCCGGCCACTTCGCCGGCGATGCGCTCGGCCACCTGCCGGGCGGCGCTGCGCATGTCGCGCGGGATTTCGAGCGGCCACTGGTCGGGATCGGCGTCGTCGTCGAGTTCGCGCACTGGCGGCCACAGCGTGACGGTGCCGCCCGGATCGCGGCGGGCCGTGCGATGGCGCACCTGCCGCGAGGCGAGCACGCCCTCCTGCAGGTCGGGCCGGCGGAACACCTCGTCCACCGCCGCCAGTACGCCGCCCAGGGTGCGGAAGCTGGTATCGAGATAGACCTCGCGGAAGCGATAGCCGCCCCCCATGGCGCGGATGGCATATTCGCGACCGGTTTCGAGGAATTTTTCCGGATCGGCGCCCTGGAACGAGTAGATCGACTGCTTGCCGTCCCCCACCGCGAACAGCGTCCGCGGCCGCTCGATGCCGCCGGGTTCGAAGAATTCCTCGACCAGGGCGTCGATCACCTGCCATTGCTCGGGATTGGTGTCCTGGCTCTCATCCACCAGGATATGGGTCAGGCCGCCATCGATCTTGTAGCGCACCCAGAGGCCCTGAGCCGGATCGCGCAGCAGCTGGCCCATGCGGGTGACCAGATCGTCGAAATCGAGCAGCGAGCGCGCCCGCTTTTCGGCTTCATAGCGGGCCGAAATGGCAGCCAGCACATCGAGCAGCGCTTCGGACCGCTCTATCAGCGCGGCGCGGGTGAGCCGCTGCCCCAGCCGTTCGAGCCGCTCGGCCTCGTCGGCAAAGGCCTGCCAGAGCTGCGGCAGGCCATCGACGATGGCTTTTTTCGGGAAGCCCTTGGGCACCGTGCCGTCCTTGGTGAGATAGACCTCGAACAGCGCATCGACGGTGATGCCGCGCGCCAGCCCGGCGAGCTTGTCCTCGAACCGCGTGCCGCCCGCCTTGGCCGGGCAGACGGCCAGCAGCTGGGCATGTTCGGCCGGTCCGAACGGGTAGCCGCGCACGATCTCGTCGAGAATGCTCTGGCTGGTTTCGCCGGCCGGCAACTTGACCAGCCGGCGAAGGCGCTGCTTGGCGCCGGCCTTGTCGGCCACGATCTGCTTGAGCTTGCTGTTCTCGCCCAGCGCCTGCTCGATCGCCTCGGCGATCTTGAAGTCGCTGAGCGCGTCGAACAGCACTTCCACCGGCTGCCGCAGCGCCCCATCGCCGTGGATGCCGGCGGCGATGACCTTTTCGCGCGCTTCCAGCACCATGGTTTCGCGCTCGTAGTCGTCAACCACCTTGAAGTCGAAGGGCACGCCCGCCTCGGTGGGAAAGCGGTGCAGCACGCTTTCGCAGAAGGCGTGGATAGTCTGGATCTTGAGCCCGCCCGGCGTTTCCAGCGCCGTGACAAAGAGCGTGCGGGCCCGCTCGGCGAGTGCCGCTTCGGGGCGCGTGCCCAGGAGCGCCGTCAGCTCGCCCAACAGCGTTGCGGGGTCGGCCAGCGTCCAGCCGGCCAGCCGGTCCGACAGGCGTTGCCGCATTTCGGCGGCTGCCGCCTTGGTATAGGTGAGACAGAGGATCTGGTCGGGCCGGACCCCGCTCAGCATCAGGCGCAGGACGCGGTCGGTGAGGACGCGCGTCTTGCCCGAGCCGGCATTGGCCTCCACCCAGGTGGAGGTGTCCGGGTCGGCGGCCTGTCGTTGCAGGTCGATGACGTGCTGCGGCAGCGGATCGAACAGCGGCCGTTCGCTCATTCGTCCTCTCCCGCCTGGATGGTCCACTCGTCGGTGCGCGCCAGATGGTCATAGTCGCCGCGATAGCGCCGCGTGACATCGGGCCGGATGCGCGCCGCCAGCGGCCGCGTATCCTGCATCAGGAGCGCATCGACATGCCCCTGCAGGCGCCGCGCCACCTCGTCGGCGGCCTTGGGCAGATCGATGCCGTCGCGCGGCTTGAACGGCAGAGCGGTAAGGGCGTCGGGCCCCAGGCCGATCTTGATATAGGTCAGCGCCGACACGGCACCGGCCGGGACTCCGGCAAAGGCGCCGGCCTGCGCCATGGCCGCTTCGAGCAGCAGCTGCGGCGCTTCGAACGCCTTCATCGCCTTGGGCGTCGGGATCGAGCCGGTCTTGAAGTCGATGATCTGCAAGGTCCCGTCCACCAGCGTGTCGATGCGGTCGGCCTTGCCGGTGAGGGTAAAGCCGATCGGCAAGTCCCAGGCGCCGGAGATTTCGGCATGCCGACGCAACACGATCGCCGCGCGGCCCCGCTCATAGGCGAGAAACTCCTCGGCGGCCCGTTCGAAGCGCTTGAGCCAGATGTCACGGCGCTCGCCTATCGCATCGAGGCCGGCGAACGCCGCTTCGGCCATGCGCATCAGCTGGTCCCGGGCCTCGGGGGCGGCAAAGTCGTGACCGCCGTTGACGAAGCGGTCGAACACCTCGTGGATCATCGACCCACGTTCGCGCGCATCGGGCTGGTCGCCCAGCGCGGGCAGCTTGCGCAGGTGCAGCACGTGCTTGGCATAAATGTCGTAGGGCGAGCGGAACAGCGTTTCGATCTCGGTGACCGAGAGCTTGTGCGGACGCTTGTCCACCGGCGGGCTCGGCATCGGCCGGCTGGCCGGTATCGGCAGGCCGGATACCGCATCGAGCCGGCGGGCCAGGTCGAGCCAGTGCTGGCCACGCTGGCGCAGCGGCCTGGCGGCCGGGCCGAGAAAGGCTTCGAGCCGCTGCAGGAAGCGCGACGGCAGCGCCGGGGAGGTGCCGCGGCGTTCGGCAAAGGCCAGCACCACCTGGGCATTGCCGATCGCCATCTCGAAATCATGCGCGGCCTGCCCCTGCTGCCGCTCGGGTGGCTCCAGTCCCGCCGCCAGCCGCATGCCCCGGCTGAGCCAGGGACCGGGATCGGCGACGCGCGGCCAGACCTCTTCGTTGAGCCCGGCAAGGATGAGCAGATCCGGGTTCTGCAACCGGGCTTCGAGCTGGCCCCAGATCATCACGTCGTCGCGGCCCGGCCGCAGCTCGGTGACCTTGACGCCCGCCATCAGCGCGCCAAGCACGGCATCGAGCGTCACCGGGCGGATCGTCGGGCCTTCCCCCGCCTGGGCGGCGAGGTCGGCCGCCCAGGTGCGCAAGCTCGCCATCCCGGGAAAACTTGCAGACTTTCGCACGATGGCGTCCAGAGACGCCGCCAGCTGGGTGGCAAGATCGGCAGCGCCGAAGCGCGACCGACCGATCAGATCGCAGAGCGGCTGCAGCGCGACGTCGAGCCGGTCGAAGAGATCGGTTAGTCCCACGGCGTCTTCGGCCGACAGACGGCGCGCGGGATGGCGCGTGGTGCCCTCGACATTGGCCACCAGCAGGGCGCGCAAGCCCTTGAGCCCGGCCGCCGGCCGCTGGCCGCGCAACAGCCCCAGGTCGATCTGCCGGGCCAGCCGGCTGACCATCGGACGGTCGAGGCCCAGCGTCGTCGCCGCGTTCTGCAACAACGCCATCAGGTCGACGGGCGCAAAGCCGGACACCGCACAGGCCAGGGCGACGCGCGCCAGACGCCCGGCCGGCGACTGGAAGAGCGGCATGCCTGCCGCATCGTCGACATCCACACCGAAACGCTGGAACTCCATGGCGATGCGGCGCGACAGCGACTGGTCGGGCGAAATGATGCCGACACTGCGCCGCTCCGCCAACGCTGCCTGGGCCGCCAGCACGACGGCACGCGCCTCTTCGTCCTGCGTCCGCGCGGCAAGGATGGTGATCCCCGCAGTAGCATCGGATAACACGTTCTCCATCTCGGAGCGGGTCGCTGACCAGCTTTCCGTGTCGGCCGCCAATGCCAGGGCTGTCCGAACGATGCGGGTCCGAACATGAGGAGTATCAGAGAGTTCGACAACCTCGGAATGCGTCGTGCCCAGTCGCCGCAGCAGTTTGGCAAGACCGTATTGCGCGTGCCCATGGGGCGACTGGCGGGGGTCGAGCAAGGTTTCGTGCTGCTTCGGGGATAACGTGGTATCCAATCCCGGCAGCACCAGGGCGCCGCGTGGCAGCGCCACGATGGCTGCGAGCAGATCGGCGGTTGCCGGGACCGAGCCGGTCGAGCCGGCGGCAATCACCGGCCGGTCGCCATAGAGCGCGGGCGCAGCCGCCGCCTGTCGCTGCAGGCGCAGGTTGCGCAACTGCGCCGCATCGGCGCGCTGCTGCGCCGCCAGCATCAGCGGCCAGGTCTTGAGGGCGATGCCGAGGAATTCCAGCACCTGCTGCCAGTTGGCGGGCAGGTGTTCCTGCGGCACCGCGAGGACGGCGTCGGCGGAGACCGCCTCGATGACGAGATCGTCGAGCAGGCCACCCAGCGAGGTGGCAAGGCCGAACACTTCGGCCGCATTGGGCGGGGTGGCGAGGACCAGCTTGCCGTCGGGGGTGCGGGCCCAGGCATCGATCAGGCGGGCCAGCGTCAGCATGCGCGCAAACGGCGCGACCGCAGCCGGCAAGGCCGGGGCGTCAAAGGGCGGCAGGAATGGCTCCTCGTCCTCGGCGTCGCCGCCGAACGTGCGGATATCGGGGAGCAGGGTGTGGCCGCGCTCCATCAGCGTCTGCGCCAGACTCAGCCGGGCGCGCCGGGTGGGGAGGACGATGGTGACGTCGGCCAGCCAGAACGGACCGGTGCGCGGCCAATCGCCCAGGAGTGTGCCGTCGAGCAGCCGGTCGGCGAGTGTGGCAAGGAACGGCGCGTCAGGCGCGATGCTGAAAAGCTTCTGCGGCCGGCTCATCGGGCGAGCCGGGCTTCGGCCAGGTCCAGCGCCTGCGGATCGCCGACATGCAGCCAGTCGGTCCCCAGTGCGACGCCGCGCAAGGTTCCGGCCTGCAGGGCGTGGTCGATCAGATCGTAGAGCGAAAACCTGCCCTCGGGCCCCGCCGCGAGCACGGCGCGGGGAAACAGCGCCGTTCCGGCATAGATCACCGGCGCGCCGGTATCGCTCGTTATGCTTCCATCCGGAGCAAGGCAGAAATCATGGCTGCGTCGGGAAAATCCGGTGGCGCGCATCGGATGGACGCACAGGAGGGTGATCTGGCCGTCATAGGCCGCGCAGAGCCGGCCCAGCGGCTTGTCGTCGGTGAACCACAGGCTGTCCGAGTTCATCACCAGGATGGGGTCGGTCTCGAGCAGCGGCAAGGCTGCCTTCACGCCACCGCCGGTATCGAGCAATTCGGGCTCGTTCGAGAGGGCAAAGCTGGTACCGAAGCGGGCGGCGCCAAGCGCGGCCACATGCGCCTTCATCTGCCCGGCGTGATGATGCGCATTGACGACGAAGCGCCGCGCCCCCTCCGAATGGGCCAGCCCGACCACACGGTCGAGCAAGGCCCGCCCGCCCAGCTTGAGCAGGGGCTTGGGGGTCGCGTCGGTCAGGGGACGCATGCGCGTTCCCAGGCCTGCGGCAAGGATCATCACGTCAGGGAATCGGTCCATGCCGGATTTGAGCCGTGACGGCTGGTGCTGTCCAGTCAATCGAGCACGCGTCCGTCGGCGAAGTGCAGCTCGACCTGGCGGCCGGCCCCGCCGGGGGGGACCGAAAGCGCCACACGCAGGTCGGCGCGCGCTGCCAGCGACGGCGCCCGCTCCGGCCATTCGACCAGAACAATGGCATCGTCACGATCGAAGAGCCCGAGCTCGTCGATTTCGGCAGCATCCGCGAGCCGGTAAAGGTCGGCGTGCACGATCGGGTGGCCGTCCGCCTCATAGGGCTGCACCAGGGCAAAGCTGGGCGAGGGCACGTCGAGCCGGGGGTCGCCCACCAGGGTGCGGATCACCGCACGCGCCAGCGCCGTCTTGCCGGCGCCCAGATCGCCATCGAGCAAGACCAGGTCGCCTGGCCGGAGCAGCCGCGCCAGGCGCGCCCCGAACGCGGCCGTCGCGGCATCGTCGGCAAGGTGCAGGGGAGCCATCGCCTATTCGGCGGCGCCGGCCTGCTGCAGCGAAGCATCGGCCGGCAGGTTGATGGTGCAGCGGCTGCCGCGCGAGCCGCGCTTTTCGACGGTGACGGTGCCGCCATGCAGGTTGACGAAGGCCCGGACGATGGCCAGGCCGAGTCCCGCGCCGCGCTGACGGCCAGCGACCGCCTGGCTGTCGTTGCGCTCGAGCAGGGCGGCCCGCATCTCCTCGCCCATCGCGGCGCCCTCGTCGTCGACGATAAACAGGATCCGATCGCCGCGACTGGTGACGGTGAGCTTGATCTCGCCCCCTGGTTCGGAGAACCGCGCCGCCGACGACAGCAGGTTGTAAAGCACCTGCACCACGCGCGTGCCGTCGGCGACAAACAGCGGCAGATCGGGCGCGATATCGACCGAAAGGTTGATCGAGCTCTCGCCGTCGATTTCGGGAAAGCTCGCGGCCAGGCCGGCCCGCGCCTTGTCGACCAAAGCGCCGATATCCTGCGGTTCCGGGCGCAGCTGCGCGATACCGGCATCCACGGTCGCCAGATCGAGGATGTTGTCGATCAGCACGCCCAAGGTCACGCTCGAGGCGCGGATATAGTCGGTATAGGACTGCTGCTTCTCGTTGAGTTCGCCAGCGGCCTTGGAGGAGAGCAGATCGGCAAAGCCGATGATATTGGTGAGCGGCGAGCGCAGTTCGTACGAGACGTTCTGCACGAAGGCGTCCTTGAGCCGATCGGCGGTGACCAAAGCCTCGTTCCGCTCGCGCAGCATCAGCGAATATTTAGCGCTGTCGGTGACATCGAGGAAGGTCATCATGGTCTGACCGTCGGGCAGCCGGACCACGGCATAGTCGAGCATGCGGCCATCGGCGCGGGTCAGCCGCCCCGAATGGTCCGAGCGGGTGGGATTGAGGTCGATGATGCCGCGCTTGAGATCGCGCCAGATGGCGGCGCCGTCCTCGGGCATGGCGGCGCTCACCGCCTCGGCGATCTGGTCGATATGCGGATTGGCATCGAGCAGGTTGGTAGGCACCTTCCAGAAGGTCGAAAACCGCGGATTGCTCAGCGTCAGCCGGCCATTGGTGCCGAACACCGCCACGCCCTCGGAAAGCGCGTTCAGCGTCGAGCGCTGCACGTCGGTGAGCGCCTTGTTCAGGCTCTTGAGGTAGAGCTGGTCGGTAATGTCCTCGAACACATAGATGACGCCGCCCTTGGGGCCGGCCGGGGCGGCGATGACCTGCACCGTGCGCCGGTCGGGCAGGTGCCAGGGTTCGCTCTCGCGCGGGGTGCTCAGCGCATAGCTGGTCAGGTGCTTGGCGCGCCAGGCCTGATAGTCGGGCTCGTTGGGCAGCTTGCCGTCGGTGCGCAGCTTGTCGAGAATGGCGCGCTCGTCCATGCCCAGCTTGAGCCAGCTGGGGTCGAGGTCCCAGAGCGCACAATAGGCGCGGTTGAACTGCACCAGCTCGCGATTGGCGTTGAAGATGGCGATCGGCGTCGCCAGTGCGTCGATGATCGAGGAGAGGTGGCTGAGATTGGCGTCGCGCCCGTCGCGTCCCAGATCCTTGCGCGGGCGCAGGAAACCCCCGACACCGCCGCCGATGGCAAACTGCACCAGATCGAAGGTGCCCGCATCGGCCAGCAGCACAGTGAGCGGCTGCGGCGTGGCGCCGAGCGGGCGTTGCGTGGCTTCGCTGCCGAGCAGTTCGGCCGGCTGCGCTTCGGAACTGCGCTTGCCCAGAAGCCGCGCGGTTTCGTGATAGGCGGCATTGGCAAAGATCAGCTTGTGGCTGGCATTGCGCAGGAAGGCAGGCACGCCCAACGCGCCCAGCACGATCTTGGCGACAGCGAAATCGGCATTGGCATCCCGCGGCTGCGGGGCCGGGACGGGTTGGATCTGCTGGGCGGCGCGGCGCAGCCGCAGCGCGGTGCCACTGCCCAGCACCCAGCCGGAGGCCCGGATCAGGATATTGTCGCGGGTGCGCAGGGCGAGATCGAAGCCGCGCCCGTGCACCTTGAGATGCTCGAGCGCCAGGGCCAGCTCGTCGGCCTCTTCCTCGTGCAGCCAGAGCGGGAAATCGAGCACCGCATCGGGCCGGCGGCCCGGCGGCAGGATGAGCGAGCTCTGGCCCAGAAATTTCGGGCCGTCGGTATATTCGGTCCAGAGCACGGTGACTTCGCCGGTCCCTGAAAGTAGGGCCTCGTATTCGTCCACCAGGGCCCGCAACGAGGAAATCTGCTGATTGGACTGCGCCTTGGCGAGCCGGGCGTCCTTGAGCAGGCGCCTCACCCAGGTCATGGCGATCAGCGCAAAGGCACCGGCGCCCAGGGCGATCGTCAGGGGCATGGCGCCCGAGAGCATGTTGGCGCTGAAGCCCTGGGTCTGGGCAAGAGCCGGACTGGCACTCAGGAGGGTCAGGATGGAGGCGGAAAGCCCCACGAATCCCCAACCGATCCGGATCGACTCCGGCGTCATGCATTGCCTCATTATAAAGAACCGCCGCCACTGCGCCGGTCGAAATTGACCGCCGCCACGCTTTACTCGATACGCGAGACTGGTGTTCCCGGCTGCGTCCCCACGCCGAATCACCAGCGCCGCCAGCGTTTCCGCCAGCGACTACGTTTCAGCAGCCTGAGCCCCCAAGCCGCCGAATCACTGCAAGATACCGGTCTGTGGAATCCGGAAAAAGAGTCTTTGGGGGTGTGGACAGCGGGCAAAAGGTCCAGAAAGGCCATTGACCTTGGACCGAACAGTGAACGCTTCGTTAACGCCGCCGTCACGCCACAGGTTTTTTGGGGGTGGTCTGTAGGGCGAATACGCAAGGGGATGCCAACGTTATGCGAGACGTTGGGTGGTTCGCTGAAACCGCGCCGTCATTCGACCCCTTCGCGGTAAGCACGATGTTTCGCAAAGCCCCCGAACGAAGGGGGGAGGATTGGGGTCGAAAACAAAAAGGCAGGGGTTGCCCCCTGCCTTTGCAAAAGCGCGTCGCGCCGGACTTAGTAGCGGTACTGCTCGGGCTTGAACGGGCCCTGGGTGGGTACGCCGATATAGTCGGCCTGGTCCTTGGAGAGCGTGGTCAGTTTGGCGCCGAGCTTGGCCAGGTGCAGCATGGCGACCTTTTCGTCCAGGTGCTTGGGCAGCACGTGCACGGCCTTCTCGAGGTTCTGGCCGTTGGTATAGAGCTCGATCTGCGCCAGTGTCTGGTTGGAGAACGAGGCGCTCATCACAAAGCTCGGGTGGCCGGTGGCATTGCCGAGGTTGACCAGGCGGCCTTCCGACAGCAGTACGATGCGCTTGCCCGAGGGCAGCTCGATCAGGTCGACCTGCGGCTTGACGTTGGTCCACTTGAAGTTGCGCAGGCCTGCGACCTGGATCTCGTTGTCGAAATGGCCGATATTGCAGACAATGGCCATGTCCTTCATGTTCCGGACGTCGTCGACGGTAACGATGTCCTTGTTGCCGGTGGCGGTCACCACGATGTCGGCGCGATGCGCGGCATCTTCCAGCGTCACCACTTCATAGCCGTCCATGGCCGCCTGCAGCGCGCAGATCGGATCGACTTCGGTGACGAGGACGCGGGCGCCGGCGCCGCGCAGCGACTGCGCCGAGCCCTTGCCGACGTCGCCGTAACCGCACACGATCGCCACCTTGCCGGCCATCATCACGTCCGTGCCGCGACGGATCGCGTCCACCAGCGACTCGCGGGTGCCGTACTTGTTGTCGAACTTGGACTTGGTGACCGAGTCGTTGACGTTGATCGCCGGGAAGGGCAGTTCGCCCTTCTGCTGCAGCTGATAAAGCCGCATCACGCCCGTGGTCGTCTCTTCCGAGACGCCCTTGATGGCGGCGCGGATGCGCGAATAAAAGCCCGGATGCGTGGCAAGGCGCTTCTTGATGGTGGCAAAGAAGATTTCTTCTTCTTCATTGCCCGGCTTGTCCAGGATCGAGGGATCGGTCTCGGCCTTGGCGCCGGTCAGAACCAGCATAGTGGCATCGCCGCCGTCATCCAGGATCATGTTCGGCGTGCTGCCGGGCCAATCCATCATGCGGTCGGTGAAATCCCAGTATTCCTGCAGCGTCTCGCCCTTGTGGGCAAACACCGGGATGCCGGCAGCCGCGATGGCGGCAGCAGCGTGGTCCTGGGTCGAAAAGATGTTGCAAGAGACCCAGCGGACCTCGGCGCCGAGGGCCACGAGGGTCTCGATCAGCACGGCGGTCTGGATGGTCATGTGCAGCGAACCGGCGACGCGCGCGCCCTTGAGCGGCTGCCGGGCGGCATATTCCTCGCGGATGGCCATCAGGCCCGGCATTTCGATTTCGGCCATGCCGATTTCCTTGCGGCCAAAATCGGCAAGCGAAATGTCTTTGACGGCATAGTCGGTCTTGGTGGGGGCCATGTGGCTGAACTCCGCGTGTGTGCTGTTGGCCGCCTTATACGCAAGGCGGCCCGCTGGATCAACGGGAGACATAAAGGAGTCTTTATATCCCCTTTACGCGCTGAGGTCGCGGGGCCGTCGGCGGCGGAAGGGCAGCAGGACAAGATGCACCAGTCCCGCGCTGCCCAGATAGCCCAGCACGAAGCCTGCGCCGCCATAGGCGAGCCCTTCGAGGGTGACCGGTACGGCCGGCTGGAAATCCTCGAGCGCCCGCGCGCCGATCTCGCTGTCCATAAACTGCGGCAGGAGGCCGACGCGTTCCACGGCGTCGGCGCCGCGGATCTGCTCGAGCATGGCGCTGAGCTCGGCAAAGCGCGCGAAAGTCCGCGACATCGACTGGCCGCGCTCTTCGATAAAGCTGTCCGAGACGGCGGAATAGCGCGCCAGGGCATCTTGGCGGGTCAGCCCGGCAGCGGCCGCAGCCGTGTCGAACTCGGTCGTGATGATCAGCAGCTCGTCAACCGCGCCGCCCAGCCGCTGGGTATATTGCTGCGCGTACTCGGGGAACTGGCTGAGCACCACAGCCAGGGCCAGTCCGCCAACCATGCCGAGTGTCCTGCGCATCTGCTCTCGCTCGCTGTCTCTGGGGCGCTCGCCGGCCCGACTCGGTTGATATGGGACAAGACTCGTCGCAAAGGGAGGGAAATCGACTCCGAGTTTAACGGCAAGTCGGCTCAGGCGTTCCAGGGTACGCCGGAATGGCGACACACTGCAGCGCGACGGCAAGCGCGAGGTGATCAGCGCGCCGCTCGGGCCGCCCGGTTGAGGTCGGCCGCAGTCAGGTCGAGAGCCTCACTCATTCAGCGACGCCGTCGCTGTCCTCGTCAAAGCCGTTATTGACCAGTGTGGTGATGGCGTCGAGCGCTTCGCGGGCCTGCTTGCCGGTGGCCTGCACCAGGATGGTGGAGCCCGGGCCGGCGCCCAGCATCATCAGGCCCATGATGGAGTTGCCGGCCACCGACTGGCCGTCGCGCACCACCTTGATTTCAGCATCAAAGCACTCGGCGGTGCGCACGAAACGGGCGGAGGCGCGCGCGTGCAGCCCCTTGCGATTGACGATCGTCAATTGCTGAGCCAGTGCCCGATCTGAACCCGCCGCCGTATCCATCGATGCAGTCTGCCGGAAAACGCCTCAACCGCCAAGCGTGTCGCTGGCGACGTTGATATATTTTCGCCCGGCTTCGGCAGCCATGCTGACGGCTGCCTTGATGTCGAGATCGCCGCGCACCCGCGCCAGCTTGACCAGCATGGGCAGGTTCATGCCAGCAATCACTTCGACGCCGCGGTTTTGCATGACGGAAATGGCCAGGTTCGACGGCGTGCCGCCGAACATGTCGGTGAGGATCACCACGCCCTGGCCCTGGTCGGCGGCATCGACGCATTTGAGAATGTCGTTGCGGCGCTCTTCCATGTCGTCGTCCGGGCCGATGGCCACGGTCTCCACGAAATCCTGCGGCCCCACGACATGTTCGAGGGCAGATTTGAACTCGATGGCCAGCGCCCCGTGGGTCACCAGAACCATGCCAATCATGCAAAATTCCTCAATCGGCATGCCGGAGGCGGCACGCGGCGGAGTTTTGCCCCTCATCCTTAAAGGATCAAGTGTCTTTTTGACGCGATTGCGCCTTTGTGGACTGGAGTTCCCAAAGTGCCTGCCGGATGAGCAGCATCTGGTGCCGCATATCGGCGCGGCCGGCCTGCGGAACCGGGCAGCGGGACAATTTCATACCCAAAACCTCGGTGCGCAAGGCCGCGGCCTCGGGCATCCGATCGAGGTCGGGCATCAGATCGACCACCAGGTCCACCGCGGCTTCGGCGAGATAGGGGCGGCTGACGATCCCCCGACCGCGCAGCTCGATCAGCCCGGCAAGGGTCGGTGGCGTCCGCATGATCAGGCGATGGTTGGCGACCTGCAGATCCAGCCGGTCGTCGGCCACCAGCCAGGCCGGCTGGCCGCGATCGGCAAAGTCTGTCAGCAGGTCCAGCGCCAGCAGCGACTTGCCGGCGCCCGACGGCCCGCGCAGCATGACGCCCACCCCGTCCAGCTGCAGACCGGTGGCATGGACATTGACCGTCTCGGTCACTTGCGCGGCTTTTCGACCGCTGCCCGCCGCAGCTTGACCACGAAGCGCGCCCCCGACCGGTCCGTGCGGTTTTCAGCAGTGATCGAGCCCTTGTGCGCTTCGATGATCTGCTTGGAGATCGAAAGCCCGAGGCCTGAATGGTCGCCAAAATGCTCGCCATCGGGGCGATCGGTGTAAAAGCGCTGGAAGATGCGGCTGATATCGCCCCGGATGCCGGGACCCTCGTCGGTCACGGTGACCACGATCTCGGTCTCGTTGGTGAGAACCCCCACATGCACGGTGCCGCCGGGCGGCGAGAACGACACGGCATTGTCGATCAGATTGTTGAACACCTGCGCCAGCCGGCTGTCATGGCCCAGCGCTGTCGGCGCCGGCCGGCCGCTGCGCTTGTCGAGCACCACGGCGACATCGCGGCTGGCCGCCAGGTCCTTCTGGATCGAGACCATGGTCTCGACCAGTTTTTCCACGTCGACGACCTCGGCGCTCTGTCGCGCCAGTTCGGCATCGAGGCGGCTGGCATTGGAAATGTCCGAGATCAGCCGGTCGAGGCGTTTGACGTCGTGCTGGATGATGGCATGCAGCCGTTCGCGATCCTCTGCCCGCTTGGCACGCGGCAGCGTTTCAACGGCGGACCGCAGCGAAGTCAGCGGGTTCTTGAGCTCGTGTGCCACGTCGGCGGCGAAGCGTTCGATCGCTTCGATGCGGTTGTAGAGCGCCGACGTCATCGAGCGCAGCGCGCGCGACAGGTGCCCCACTTCGTCGGCGCGATCGGAAAAATCCGGGATCTCGGCCCGCATGGTGGCCGAGTTCTGCACACGCTCGGCGGCCCCGGCAAGCCGCCGCAGTGGGCCGGCAATGGTACCGGCCAGGAGCAGCGACAAAATGATGGTCACCGCCGCAGCGACCAGCGCGATGCGCAAGATGCCCCAGCGCTCGGCCGTGTCGATCTGGTCGATCTCGCCCGGTGTGGTCGAGAGCAGCAGCACACCGACCGTGGCGCGCACGCGCTGCACCGGCACGGCGACCGACACCACGAGCTGATGCTTGGCGTCTACCCGGACGATGGCGCTGGCCGCCCCGGTCAGCGCCGAGGCGACCTCGGGATAGCGGGTGCCTTCATCGGCGCCGTATTCCTGGTATTGCGGGAAGTCGTCGCCCGGCAGCCACGCCATCAGCGTGTTCCACCAGTCGAACAGGAAGAAGCCCGTGCCGTCCTGCGGCTTGGCCAGCGATCGCAGCACTTCGCCCCTGGCATAGAGATTGTCGCTGTCCAGGATCAGCAGACCTTCCTTGTCGTAGATGCGGGCCCGCGTCCGGGTGGGCGTGACAAGGTTGCGCAGGAGCGGCGCCACCCGTTCGGGATTGATCGGGAATTCCAGCGCCGGATCGAAAAAGCTGAACGACGAGACCGCGTCGCCGGTCTGCAGCTCGACCAGCCGGTCGGGATTGACGGTGATCACGTCGCTATCCACCGTCGCCGACGCGGCGATGGCCGATGCGATGATTTCGCCCTGCACGCGCAGGCTCTGCAGCCGCGCGTCGATCAGGCCGGTGCGCCACTGGTTGAGAAACAGGATGCCCAGCACCAGCACGGCCAGCCCGGCCAGGTTGAGCACGATGATGCGCTGCGCCAGGCTCGAGAACATGATGGCGCCGAAAAACCGCCCGACCGGACGCCAGGCGATGCGAAGCCGCTTGCTGACCCCGGCCAGCAACGTACCGAAGCCGCGGCGCTCCGCGGCCTTGTCGGTCGCAGACGGCTTGCCCTGCAGCTCGTGCCCGGTAACGGCCAAGGGGGCTCCTATTGCTCCTTGAAGCGATAGCCGACGCCGTAGAGCGTCTCGATCATTTCGAAGTCGTCGTCGGTTGCCTTGAACTTTTTTCGCAGCCGCTTGATGTGGCTGTCGATGGTGCGATCGTCGACATAGACCTGGTCGTCATAGGCGGCGTCCATGAGCGCATTGCGCGACTTGACCACGCCGGGCCGCAGCGCCAGCGCCTGCAGGATGAGGAATTCGGTGACGGTCAGGGTGACGCGCTGCCCCTTCCAGGTGCAGGTGTGACGCTCTTCGTCCATCACCAGCGCGCCACGCTCGATCAGCGCCTTGCCGGGGGTCGGCTCGCCCGCGCTGGCCGGAGCCGAGGGGTCGCGCGGGGCGGCACGCCGGAGGATGGATTTGACCCGCTCGACCAGCAGACGCTGGCTGAACGGCTTGGTGATGAAATCGTCCGCGCCCATCTTGAGGCCGAACAGCTCATCGATCTCTTCGTCCTTGGAGGTAAGGAAGATCACCGGCACGTCCGACTTCTGCCGCAGGCGGCGCAACAGCTCCATGCCATCCATGCGCGGCATCTTGATGTCGAGAATGGCCAGGTCGGGCCGATCATTGGTCAGGCCTTCCAGCCCGGACGCCCCGTCAGTGTAGGTCGAGACAATGTAGCCCTCCGCCTCCAGCGTCAAAGACACCGAAGTCAGGATATTCCGATCATCGTCCACGAGGGCGATCTTGGGCATCGAGTTCCCTTTCCTAATTCCTCTGGCCGGCGACGCATGCCGGATTGTGGCAGAGATTGACTGCCTCAATTGCACTTAAATAAGGCGGGTATCGCCCGGTTACCAGTTAATAGCTGGAAAGGATGGCCTCGGGGGCTGCTGAGACTATGGTCGTAAGACCGATTTCGGGATGTTCGGCCCGGTCCCGTTGCCCCTACCACTGGCGCAGTTCAAGCCGATGGCGAGGCCGAAATGACCAGACTGGACCACGAAGCGCTCACCCTGCAGATTGCCGAACAGGCTGGCTCGGTGACCTGGGACGCCAGCGTTTCCGAACTGATGACCCAAGCGCTGCAGCAGGGCGAAGGGCAGTTGACTGCCGACGGCGCCCTGGCGGTGACCACCGGCGTGTTCACCGGCCGCTCGGTCAAGGACAAGTTCATCGTCGCCGACAGCGCCACGGCCGACACCGTCTGGTGGGAGAATGCGGCGGCGATGCGGCCCGAGCATTTCGCACTCCTGTGCGAAGACATGCTCAACGCCACGGCCGGTCGCGCCCTGCACCGCCAGCACCTGCTGGCCGGCGCCGACCCGCGCCACCAGATGCGCGTCACGGTGTTCACCGAGACCGCCTGGCATGCGCTGTTCATCCGTAACCTCCTGATCCGGCCGGAAAAGCCGGCACCGGGCGCCGATGTGACCATTATCCATCTGCCCAGCTTCAAGGCCGACCCGACGCGCCACGGCACGCGCTCCGAAACGGTGATCGCCCTCGATATGAGCCGCAAGCTGGTGCTGATCGGCGGCACTGCCTATGCCGGCGAGATCAAGAAGGCGGTGTTCTCGCTGTTCAATTTCCACGCGCCGGCGGCGGGCGTGCTGCCCATGCACTGCTCGGCCAATATCGGCCAGGCTGGCGACGTGGCGCTGTTTTTCGGGCTCTCGGGCACCGGCAAGACCACGCTCTCGAACGATCCGGACCGGCCGCTGATCGGGGACGACGAGCATGGCTGGTCGGCCGACGGCGTCTTCAATCTCGAAGGCGGGTGCTATGCCAAGACCGTCAAGCTCAGCGCCCAGTCCGAACCCGAGATCTTTGCGGCCACCCGGAGCTTCGGCACGGTGCTCGAAAATCTCCAGCTCGGCCCCGACCGGCGCCCGCTCTACGACGATATCTCGCTGACCGAGAATACCCGTGCGGCCTATCCGCTCGAAACCCTGCCGGCCGTCGCCAAGGGCGGCGTTGGGGGCATGCCCAGAACTGTGGTGTTCCTGACGGCCGACGCCTTCGGCGTGTTGCCGCCGATCGCGCGGCTGACGCCCGAGCAGGCCGTCTACCACTTTCTCTCGGGCTATACCGCCAAGGTCGCCGGCACCGAACGTGGCGTGACCGAACCGACGGCGACGTTCTCGGCCTGTTTCGGCGCGCCGTTCATGCCGTTGCATCCGCGCGTTTATGGCGCGCTGCTGGCCGAACGGCTGCACCAGAGCGGCGCCCGGACCTACCTGCTCAACACGGGCTGGACCGGCGGCGCCTATGGCACGGGCCAGCGCATCGATATCGCCTCCACCCGCCGGCTGCTGGCGGCGGCACTGTCGGGTGAGCTCGAAACTGCAGAGATGCGCCGCGACCCGGTCTTCGGCCTCGACGTGCCGCTGATAGTCGAGGGCATCGCGCCGCGACTGCTCGACCCGCGCCAGTGCTGGGCCGATCCGCTGGCCTATGACGCTGCAGCAGCGGCGCTGCAGGCCCGCTTCACCCGCAATTTCGAAAAGTTCGACGCGCCGGTCACCCAGGCCGCCGAGTAACGGCGGCCGTCCTGCGGTCGAGATCAGTGGACACAAAAAAGGCGCCATGCGGCGCCGGGACAGTCTATCGGGAAGAGCTGATCAGTTCTGCGAGTAGAACACGTGCGAGCCGATGGCCGCGACGCGCCGGAAGGTGTGCGACCATTTCGGCGCCACGGCCGTGGTGTGATAATAGAGCACGCTGCCGGGGATCACGCCGGGACGCTTGCCCTGCTGGAAGGCGGCGAAGGCCTTTTCGGCGAGCTGGTTGGAGCGCTTCCACGCCGCCCGCTCGGTCCCCGCATCGCTGCGTCCGTCACAGGCGAAGGTGAACTGGCACTTGTACTTGCCCTTGTCGGCGTTCTGGAACACCACGCCGCAGATGGTCGAGGGGTATTTTTTCGAGAAAGCCCGGTTGATGATGACATTGGCCACGGCCAATTGCCCATCTTCGGACTCGCCGCGCGCTTCGTGATAGATCGCCTGCGCCAGGCAGAGCCGCTCGCTGTCGGCGAGCTTCACCTTCTTGGGGGTCGGCACGTATTTGGTCTCGGCATAGGCGACCAGCACGGCCTGGGTCAGTGCCGGGCCCGTGGTGGTGTCGACGCTTTCGATGGCATCGAGCGCGTCGTTACGGCGCTTGGAGATATAGCTCGACAGCACGGCCTCGGTGAGCGCGGTGCCGGTCGGCGCCACGTCGAAACCGTCAAAATTCTTGATGCTTTTCTGCCGCTCGACATAGGCCGCCAGAAGCTGCGGCGTCAGCTTGGGCTGAGTGGTCTCGAAAAACTGCTGCCGCTTGGCGGCGACAGTCTGGGTCATGGGTGCGGGGAACACGGCAACATCATCGCCCAGTCGCTCTTCACCCCAAGCCGTCGAGATCGCGCCAGCCAGCAGCAACGCTGCGGCGCACGAAACGACGACGTGCTTGAGTGTGCACGCAAATCTGGCGAACGGCTGTGCCGTCAATCTGCCACCCTTCCCCCGACGCTGCCCCCGTGGCCGCATCGATAAGATCGTCCATGTCCGATCTGCGGGCACCCTAACCGGACTCTCCGATCGATGGAACCCGAATTTTACAGTTACTTAACCATGAACGTTAGCGTCTTAATTTGAGGTTAATTGCTGCCAAAAGCGACTTAACCCATTGAAAGATACAGCATCTCGTCAACCGAGCGGCGCGTCGGCCGATGGCGACAAGTTAATTCAAATGCGAATCGTTGCCGCGGCAGCACAGTGCGGCCGCGTCGGCAGGCGGATGGGGAAAGCTGGCGCTAGTGCCGGAAGGCGGCGTGGCGCAGGTCGTGCAGGCTGTCCAGCACGGCGGCGCAGAGGGCGCGAATCTCGTCAGAGGGGCGCACCAGGTCGGGCACCATGATGGTCTGCATGCCGGCCGCGTGGGCGGCGCGCACCCCGGCATGGGAATCTTCCACCGCGATGCAGGCGGCCGGGGCCTTGCCCAGTCGGCCGGCGGCCATCAGATAGGGCTCGGGATGCGGCTTGGGATGGGTGACGTCGTCGCGCGTGACGATGGTTTCGAACGCGTCGAGCAGGCCCGCCGCCCCGAGATGGCCGATGGCATGCGGCGACCGCGACGAGGTCGCCACCGCCGCCGGAATGCCGCGGGCCTTGAGCTCCTTGAGCAGTTCCCGCACCCCGGCCTTGATCGGCACCGATTCGGCCATCCTGGCCTTCATCGCCTTGCGGCAGTGCTCGTCGAAGATGGTGTAGGGAAAGCTGACGCCATAGGCCTCCACCAGGAGCGCCGTGCTGGCCTCGTGGCTCGATCCCACCATGCCCAGGTGAATATCCTCGGTCATGGCATAGCCCAGCGCCGCACTGACGTCGTAGACCACGTCGCGAAACACCATTTCGGTGTCCAGCAGCGTGCCGTCCATGTCGAACACGATGGCTTCGAACGGCGCGGGTCGGAAGGCGGGATGGGAGCTCATGGCCGCGATATAGAAAGATTCCGCGCCTGCCGCCAGCCCTATCGCCCCGGTTTCAGTCGCTGATGGTAAAGGGCAGGCCGATGGTCGCAGTCTCGCCCGAGGCAACGTCGCGCGCGAGATATTCGAGCACGTAATTGCCCGCCGGCGCGCCGCTCAGCGTCAGCGTCAGCGTGACCAGGAATTCGCGGTTCTGCACCTTGCTGGTCAGCACCGTGGAGGCGAACCCCTCCTTGCCCGAGACGATCTCGCCGACATCGTTTTTGACCGCGAGGTCGAAATCAAAGCCGAAATCGAACGTGCCGTCGGCATTGGCGCGGTAGCCATAGCCCACCGGCTCGGCATAGACGATGATCGGCTCGTCGGGTGCGAACACCGTCCCGGCCTTTTCCTCATAGACGCCGAACGCCTCGATGCGGGTGGCGAACAGCGTCTTGCGAAAGCTCAGCGGCGTCGCCTCCCAGGCGGCCGCCACCTGCGCCTCGGCCTGCATCAGCCCGGTCAGATCCTGCGCGCCGGCAGGCAGGGCAAACAGCAGCGCGGCAGCGAACGCGACGGGCAACAGGCGAACCATTTTCAACTCCAACTTCGGGGCGCCGGTCATAGGACCAGCGGCCCGGCGATGCAAATTGTTTACCATACCGGCCTATTCTGGGCCCCGGTCGCAGCGATCCCGAGGAGGAAGGCGCGATGGAATGGGCTGTACTTCTGGCGATCCTCGCCCTGCCGGTGATCCGGTTGCTGTTCCTGCCGGTGCGCGTCATCGGCACGATGCGCAAGCTGCCGCTGGGCCAGGTGGCCGTGCTCGGCGCGCTGCTGCTGGCCGGCTGGTTCGTGCTGAACCTTTTGACCGCCCCGAGTGAATCCACTGGCCGCTACGCGCGCGGCGACGCCGAAGTGCGCAAGCTGCTCGAATAGTTCGTCACGTCTGGAAACGCTGACCCGCGCGCCCTATCTGGGGTGCACGAGTCGCGTGTGTTCGCGTGTGACGTGCCCGACAATATCTATCGTTTCCGCCGGCTCAGATGGGGCCAGCCCGACAAGCCCTGGCTGCGCCGCGGCAGCCCGCTGCCGCAGACCGACGCGCCGCGCCGCATCAAAGCGCTGCCACTGCTGGCCGGCGCGGTTCTGATCGTGGCGCTGGTGCTGTTGCTGTCCGGCGGCTGACGCGAGGGCGCCGCGCTCTAGCGCAGCTGGGCGGCGACCCGAAAACTCGCCGCCGTGCTGGAATGGCCATCGCAGAACTGCTCGAACTGCTGCCGCAGCCGCAGGCAATCGGCCAGTTCGGGCGTCTCGCCATGCTGGGTGAGATAGCGCTTGATCAGCACGTCGAGCACCGTGCGCTGCTCGTCCGGCATTGCTGCAAGCTCGTCGGGCGAAAACGCCAGCAACGCGCAGGTTTCGACTTGTTCAGCCATCCGCCGATTGGCGATGACCCATTGCAATTCGGAAGAACGATCTCGCGTCATTCCTGCCATAGCGTCCACTCCAGGCCGGATTGCGCGAAAGCTACAGCGCTTCGCCGCCCTGGTAAAGACTTTTGCCGGTGGAGGGGGTGGGGTGGGGTGAGGTTTGCGTGGGGCCTGATCGGGGCTAGACTGGTGCGTCTGAACCCATCGTGCATCCATGTCCGTTTCCGTTACCACCATCGGCTTTACCCAGACCACGGCAGAGCAGTTCTTTGCGCGGCTGCAGGCGGCGGGGGTGCGCACGGTGTTCGATGTGCGGCTGCACAACACTTCGCAGCTGGCCGGTTTTGCCAAGGCGGAGGATCTGAAGTTCTTCCTCGAGCGCGTCGCCGGCATCGGCTACCGCCACCTGCCGATGCTGGCGCCCGACGAGGCGATGCCAAAAACCTTCAAGACGCAGAAGGGCGACTGGTCGGTTTACGCGGCCCAGTTTACCGACCTCTTGGCCGCGCGCCGGGTCGAGACACAGCTTTCGCCAGCCGAGTTCGAGGGCGCGTGCCTCCTCTGCTCGGAAAAGACCCCGCACCGCTGCCACCGCAGCCTGGTGGTGGCGTATCTCAACCAGAAGTGGGGCGAGGCGTTGCGGGTGAGGCATTTGTGAGGGGTGTCACGCCCACAGCCCTACGCGCGCAGCGCTTCGGGCGTTCTTCGGCGGCAAAGGTCCACCGGACCTTTGCATAGGCGCCTCATCACGGTTCGACAGGCTCACCATCAGGGCTACAGATGGTCGCACTCGGGTCTCCCGAAGGACCTCATGGTGAGCTTGTCGAACCACGAGGTCCGGGCGCACCATCCCAAAATGAGCGATGAACTGCACGTGTGGGTTTATATCCTGCGCTGCGCCGACGGTTCCTACTATGTCGGCAGCACCAAGCAGGAGCCGGAGGCCCGCGTCTGGGCACATAACGAGGGCGTCGTGCCCGGCTACACGCATGGTCGCCGGCCGGTGGTGCTGGTCTATGCCGAATACTTTGAGCGCCTGACCGAGGGGTTTGCGCGCGAGCGGCAGATTAAGGGTTGGACGCGCGCCAAGAAGGAAGCGCTGATGGCCCAGGACTGGGAAGGGCTGGCGCTGCTCGCCCGGTCTCGCAGGGATCGCTAAGGGGTGCGATCGCACCTTCAGAGGACCTCATGGTGAGCGTGTCGAACCACGAGGTCCGGGCGCTGGTGCTGCGATTGCGGTGTCACGCCCTCGTCCTTCGACAGGCTCAGGATGAGGGCTACTGAGGGGCCGGTCTGGGTTCGCCCGGGGACACCTCATCGCTTTTCCCGAAGGACCTCATGGTTCCCTCCAAGGACCTCATGGTGAGCGTGTCGAACCACTAGGTCCGGGCGCGCTGTGTTGCGAGCAAGACGCCGCCCCCCTCTTGCCCTCGCATCCTCAATGGAGTCATGTATTGGCAACGGGGGAATATTTCATGTCATTCAAGGAAGACGTGGCGGATTTAGCCAAGCGCGCAATTAGTGCTCAGGCAATAGCCCAAACCGAAGAGGCCACCAAGAACGCCATCGTAATGCCGTTTCTGCGCGTTCTCGGATTTGATGTGTTCGATCCGAGTCAAATTATTCCTGAATATGTCGCCGACGTCGGTTTGAAAAAAGGCGAGAAGATCGACTATGCCGCCAAGATCGGCGACCGTATCGAGTACCTGATCGAAGCCAAGTCAGTTTCTACCAATTTAAGGGAGGCGCAGTACAACCAGCTTTTTCGCTACTTTCATACATGTGACGCGAACATCGGAATCCTGACCAACGGCTTGCATATCTGGTTCTTCACCGATCTCGACGCCCCCAACAAGATGGATGCCGCACCCTTCTTCAAGTTTGATCTGCTTGCCTACGACGACAACGACCTGCGCGAGCTTGAGAAGTTCCATAAGAACAACTTCAGTATCGAGAACATCAAGGCAGCGGCGGCATCTCTCAAGTATCTTCGCGGCGCGATGAACTTCATCGAAACGCAGTGGGCCAATCCTGATGAAGAGTTCGTCCGGATGGTCGCCAAGGGATTCTATGAGGGGCAGTTGCGCACCTCGGTGGTGGAGGGGCTGAAGCCAATCGTTCGACGGGCGTTTGACGACGTGTTCCGGCAGCGTGCGCTAAAGCGCATTGATGTCGCCTTTGATGGCAGCAGTGAACCCGACCTTGACCCGGTTGACGAGGCCAAGATCGAGACGACACCCGATGAGCTGCAAGGGTTCATGATTGTGCGCGCGATCGCGGCCGAGGTCGCGCCCGTCTCCAGGATCGTGATGAGAGATGCGCAATCGTATTGCGCGGTTCTTTTCGACGACAACAACCGCAAGCCAGTCGTGCGACTGCATTTCAACGGGAAGCGAAAGTTTGTCACCATCTTCGGCGCCGATAAGAGCGAAACCCGGCACGATATCGGAGGAGTGGAAGACATCTTCCAGTTCCGTGACCCCATCAAGGCTGTTGTCACGAGCTACGCGTAGCGGAGGCTGGTCTATCGCGAGACGCTCATGCTGCGATTGAAGTGGCACACCCTCGTGGTTCGACAGGCTCACCATGAGGGTTACTGAGGGGATCGGGTTGCGTCGGACAGGCTTCGGTTCCCTGGGGAACCTGATGGTTTCTCCCGAAGGACCTCATGGTGAGCGTGTCGAACCACGAGGTCCGGGCGCGGGGGCTAATGTGCCCCGTCCCAATCATGCGCCGCATGCGCATCCACCTTGATCGGTACCGTCAGCTGCACCGCAGGTTCTGACGCCCGTTCCATCGTCGAGACGATCACGGGAATCGCCTTGTCCTCGGTCCCCAGCGGCACTTCGAAGATCAGTTCGTCGTGCACCTGCAGCAGCATGTCGGCCTCGATCCTGGCCGCCTTGAGCGCCGGTTCCATCTGGATCATGGCGCGGCGGATGATGTCGGCGGCGGTGCCCTGGATGGGGGCGTTGATGGAGG
>Ga0247838_1000240_pt1 | contig 87366 bp, 72 predicted proteins | sample LaCruzMarch2015__5_FD_189097 | JGI IMG/M metagenome (GOLD analysis project Ga0247838, IMG submission 189097) | Freshwater microbial communities from meromictic Lake La Cruz, Castile-La Mancha, Spain - LaCruzMarch2015_15m | ecosystem: Environmental > Aquatic > Freshwater > Lake | place: Spain...
TCCCCGAAGTCCACCTGCGCCTCACCCGGCGGATGCGTCAACGGAACGAACACCTCCCGGTTGTGCCGCTCCATCTCCCGCACCGCCTCCTTGACCACCGTGTAGCCTCCTTCATAGCCCTCCTGCCTCAACCGCTCGAAGATCCGCTTGGCCGTGTGCCGCTGCTTCTTGGGCATCGTCCGATCCTCCTTCAGGATCGCCTCAATCCGCCCCACATACGGCCCCAGCTTCTTCTTCGGTCTCGCGGCCGCCTGCCGGTAGCCCGGCGGTCCGCTGTGATCCAAAATCTTCTTCAGTGTCTGCCAGTGCAGACCCGTCTCCCGCAGGATCTGCCTCCGGCTGATCCCCTCAACCAACACCCGGCGTCGTATCTCGGTCCATTGCTCCATATCGGTGAACATCCTCCATCTTAATCTCAGGATGCCGCACTTTTGGACCGCCGCGCCACTCAGCGCCACCCGCCGCACTTTTCAACCGCCCTTTACACTCGGCTTGCTCATCCTTTCAAATCGTCTTCAGGCCTTGTGGAGGGTGTTTGAATTTCCTAAGCTCTGCCGATGGACAGCTCTCCTTCCCCGGCCGACCTCGTCTCCTCATTTTTCGCAGCTCTTGACCGACTCGACGCCGAGGGGGTTGTCGGCTTCATGGCCGATGACGCGGCGGCGGTTGACGAGACCACCAAAGGGTGGGCCCGGGGGCGGGCGGCCGTCGCGGCCGTCTGGAGGCCGGTGATCGAGTCGTTGACTTCGGCGTCCTCGCAGATCGACGAGCTGGTCGTCCAAGAGTTAGGCGAAAATGTGATGGTGACGTGTCGGCTCCGGCAGACCTACGTCATCGGCGGCGTCGAGACCCGCATCGATGCGCCGACGACTTTCGTGCTGCGCCGGACAGGTGACGGCTGGAAGATTGTGCTGTTTCACTCGGTCCCGGTCGGCACCGCCGCGTGACCCGACGATGGAGTTGTCGGGCGGTAGCAAGTCTTCATGGCTTAGTTGAACGCCAAAGGTTCTGGCCGATATCCGGGAATGCGAAAAAGGATCCGCGAGGGGATGCGGTCCCCGGGACGCCAGACCTTCTGCTCCCAGCCGTTGCCGTCAGGCATGCTGCATCTCATGAAGTAGGGAGCATCAAACACCGTTCCCGTCCATGTGCCATGCGTGTTCGCCTCGACCACGAGCTCCAGCGGGGTGACGCCGAGGTATTCGTTGTTGAGTTCGACCACGCACCCCGGCGGAGAACTGCAGATGTCGATTTTGGCAATAGGCCGGGCCGTCCGCACCTCGGGCTCGGGCGGCACCATCGTCTGGCAACCAACCAGCAGCGCCCCGAGGCTTATGGCGATGAGATTTCGCACAGCCCTTCCGATTTTAGGCACGTTTCAGCTCCCACCAACCGCTTTGTGTGTCATAAACAGGCCATCGGCAGGCGGCTTGCCGCGCGGCCCGGGTCTGCCCGATTCACCACGTTGCCCGCCAGTGCCACCAAAAGACCGTGTGTAAGTCTCTGACGGAGAACGCGACCCTAACGGGATTCGAATTTTGGACCCGTTTGGTAGAACTTGCGTAAGCCTGCTTATCCATAGGGTATTACGACGATACCCAGTCAAGTGGCTGATGCAAGATTATGCAGCTTTTACGCTCTGAAATTATGAAATCTGCATGAAATCCGCCCGAACCCTTACGAACCGTGTCTCCGGCTGCGCGAATACTTTCCACTTTGGCTCTTTTTAATTGTCGCTGGACAGGCTTTTTCCTCGGCAGTGATGAACCCCGAAGTAAGCAGCCGGTTGACACGTATCATTGCGCGCCTGATGGCCAGACATGCCTCGGAATGGCGGTCCCGCAGCGAATCAAGCGAACGGATTCAGCACTTTCACACCGGTTTTTGAGTAGTCGCGCGTGTTGCGTGTGACCACGGTCAGCCCGTGTCTTTTGGCAATGGCGGCAATCTGGCTGTCGAGCGTGGGGACCACCAGCCCTGCGGCGTCCCACTTGGCCTTGAGTTGCCCCCAGACATGGGCGGAGCTTGTGCTGAAGCTGAGAACCCGGCCCTGCATGCAGTCGCAGAGCGATTGCAGCCAGTGGCGCAATTTTGTTTTGCGGGCACCGTCCGGCAGCCTCTCGATGCCTCTCCGCAGTTCGCCGACGGTGATCGTGCTGACGTAAAGCTCCCTCTCGTTTTCCCGTAACCATGCCATGACGCCAGCATCGGGCTTCGGTTTCGCCGACTCGCTGAGGACGTTCGTGTCCACGAGGAAACTCATAAATGGAGAGGCTTCGACGAGTCGCGTTCCCGCTTCGGAATTTCAAAAGAAGCCGGACAGGCGAAGAGAAGATCAACAAGCCCGCTGTTTGGTGGACGGGACACCCGCCGAAGCGTGATCATGTTTTCCTCTTCGATGAAAATCTCGAAATCATCGCCGGGAGAAAGATCCAGCTCCTGACGGATCGGCACCGGAAGCACAATTTGGCCCTTCTGGGAGAGAACGGTTGTCATAGTAAGACAATCCTACCACGCAAAACCCTCTATGGCAAAGGCGATCATGACAACCGCCCTCCTACCTGTTGCGCGGTTGCGTAGTGCCCGCAGCGTCGATTCAGGGGGTCATTCCCGCAACAAGGCGCATTCGACTCATGACGATGCCAGCACGTTCCCTTGAGACGGGATCGAATCGAAAGTTTCCGACTACAGCATCAGTGAAGGCCGGATTCTCGAGGTGGGATCGCAGGGTCCGAACAATGAATTCCCTCGCACTTCTTGAGCAGTCCCGAAGCAAAGTTTCGGGATCACCCGCATCGCTTCGATCGTAGTCATAAATGGCCGAGACGCCTTCCGACTTCCTGCATGGCGAGCTTGGATTGGCGGGGACGCCCTTCACGGATGGCATCAATCAAGGCCAGCCATTCGTAGAACTGGGGATCCCGCGCCGCGGCCTTCGGAGCCGAGGGGTGCAGCGGTTCGATGGCATAGCCACGCCTTGAGCCTTCGGCCGCGGCCCAAACCGGAATCGCATCGCCTTCAGCCGAGACCACATCAACCAAGGGCGGGGCGGCAAAGGAAGTGGGCATGCCACGGTGCATCGTTCCCCGGACGGCCGGAAAAACATAGCGCAGGCCATGAAGAAGAAAATCCTCAGCCGGCCTCCTTCGGACGCTTCGGGTTTCCGGATCGACCAAGCCGGCCATTCCCAGGCGATGCACGGCCGCGTGATATTCGGACGCGCTCATGCCGATCTCGCGGGCGACGACGCCGTAAGGACGCTTCCCCTTCTCAAGGAGCAACTTCACCAAGGCGTAAACATCGAGGGACTTCGCCGTCACAAACCATACGCTATTCGCGAATGGAAAATACCTCAAGGTCAAACTGCCAACGAGGACGGGCTCGCCGCGCGCGCTCCGGACTCACCGGTCTTGGCTGTTGGAGTGATGCTTTCCGCCTTCACCCCACCCCCATTTTGTGCCAGCCGGTCCCCGCGACGTGAAATCACTGAAACATCACCATATTTTCTCACCATTTCCGCGACGGCCTCAGAGTTGGCATGGTTTTTGGCAGGATGCAGGGCGGGCAGGACCTACCGCCCAATTGGCCCGACGACTTCCGTGGCGTTTTGTCAGCGACCGAGCCGATGCTGCAACTTTGCTAGGACATCGTCACGGAAAGCCGTGATGAATCCATCGACGTAGCCCGCGATGTCGAGCGACTCGTGGTGGACGAGCGGAGTCAGGTCCATGGCGAAGGCAATGCTTTCCGCCCGATCCACCGCGTGCGATTCGAAGAAGGTGGCGTTGGCCCGGCGGCGACCGAGCACGCCGAGGTCGTAGCGTTTGCCGCCGGCAATCTGGGAGGCGAAGACGCCGTTGAGGGTTGCGGCAAGATCTTCCTGCGCGCTGACATCATGAATTACTTTGGCGTCATCGGGCATCCAATCGAGATCGCGCCAGACTTCGCAGCCGTGGACGATTTCCGGACGCTTGTCGCGCGGCATGGCGCGCATGGCTTGAATCGCAGCCATGGCCACCCCGATGTGGGTATCGTGCTTGTCCGCCAGGTTGTGCGTGTAGACCACGCGGGGCTTGGTCGCGTGCAACACTTTCAGCAGGTCCACAGACAATGCGGTGCTATGCGGGTCTTTCACGGCGCTGCTCGGATGGTCGAGTTGAATCATTGCGCCATACTGTCCGATTTGCGCCGCGCTGTTCTGCTCCTCGCGCCGCAAGGCCTGCATCTGCTCATCGGTCAACCCGGCATACGGCCCCGTGCGTGCGCTGCCTGCTCCGTTGGTGCAAGTAACCCCGGCAAACCATTCGTCCGTCTGCTGGTAGCAGGCCAGAATGCCGTGGAAGGCCATGAACTCCAAATCGTCCTGATGCGCCCCGATGCCCAGATGCGTTGTGCGGGCCAGAGCCTCTGATTCCCCGAGGCCATCTGGGACGAACACGCCGGCCGTGGATTGGTGAAAGCGCATGGGGGTCAGGAGTTCAGTTCGGGAAGGCTGGCGGCGGCGATGGCCTGCCCGTGACGCTTGCTCCGCTCGTCCGGGGTGGTCAACTCGATCCGCCCGGCGAGATTGGGGAACTCGGCTTCGAGAACGCGCCGCGCCTGTTCGATGATGAGCGCTCCAGCCTGGCCGGAAGTCACGCGGCCCAGCAGCAGGATGTTATCAAACTCATAGATGGCCGCCCAGTGGGGAATGGCGTAACCAAGATAGGTTCCGATGGTTTCGAAAATGTGGGCCGCGCGGGCGTCACCCTGCGCGAGCTTGTCCTGCACGATGGCCAACCGCACGGCAGGCGAAAGGTCATGGGCGAAGCGGTAGCCCGCCTCCTCCGCCAGTCGTGCCACCGCCTGCTGGGAAAAATACTGGACCCCGCAGCCCCGGTCGCCGCTCCATTCATCGGCCGGCGCGTTCTCGCGGTAATCGACCGGGGCGAAGGCCAGTTCGCTCAGCCATGGGGTCAGATTCCCGGTCGGGGCGACATAGCCGGCGGCGAGACTGGTGCCCATGGCCACACCTAGGATGCCGCAGCGTCCCGAGGCCATGGAGCCTGCCAAGGCCGTGACGTCGCCATCGTTGGCGACCTCGAACGGCACCCCCCACTTGCTTCGCAACCGCAGGAACATCGGGCGCACCTGATCCTCGAAAAGCGACGCCGGAACGCCGCGGAAGAGCGAAGCCACCCGCACCTCATTGTCCACGTAGATTCCGGCGGACGAGCCTCCGATCGCATCGACCCTCGGCAGATGCGCGGCGGCGCGGGACAAACTATCCTCGATGCCGGCGAGGTGGTAAGCGGGGTCGCGCTCGAAATAGGGATCCCACGGGCTTTCCTCGGAGAAGACGACCTGACCGTCGACGACCGCCGCACATTTGCGGTCACTGCCTCCGAGATCGAAGCCGATGCGGCAGCCGTCGAGATGGCGCCCACGCTTCACCTCGGTCTCGGCCACGGACGGCAATCCCCCCGCGGCGCAGCCGACGACGGAAACCGGGCCGCCGTAGACCCGGGCGAAGAAACCGTGGTCGAACGCCCGCGTGCCGTCCGCCGAGTAGGCATCGCGCAGGTGGTGCACCACGCTGGCGGGACCCTCGACATGGAGAGTGTTGCCACCCCTCGCCCAAAGCATCAGCTTGGCCTGACGCTCCGCATGACGGCAGGCGGCAGCCAGGTCCGCTGGCGTGGTGGTGCAAACCTCCGATCGGATCACCGACCCGGAGCCATCCGGCCTCACACACGCGATGGCCAAAGCCTGACGGTCGGACCGCTGCGCCACGGCTTCGCGGTAGGTCCGCTCCCAAACGCTTGCGGGCCGGAAATCCGGGTCAAGCTTCGGAAGGATGCGGGGAACCGCTGCGCTCAGGGCATCCATCGCTTGAACGTCTCGATCGCATCGTATTCGGCGAGACCGAGTTTGTCGTAGAGACGGGCCGTCTGCCGGTCGTTTTCCTCGGCCTGACGCCAGGCTTCCGGACTGTTCGCGGTCAACGGTGTCTGGCTGCGCTGCGTGCGATGCTGGTGGATGGCCTGGAGTTTGAGGTCGAGTTCGTCCGGGCTGAGCGGAACAGCCATGTCGATCTGATCGATCGGCCAGGCCTCGCCGCCCCCGCGATAAACCCAGAAGAAACAGTCGGCCACCCAGGCGGGTCGCGGATCCCGCAGGAGGCTTGAGCAGATAACGGAGAAGCCGACCGCATCCGTGCTGCTCGGGTCGGAGTGGGCTCCGGTGAGGAAGATCTGATGGGGCTGGAATCCGTCGAGCAGGGCGCTGACTTTTGTGCTGTCCTCCGCGGTGGGGACAAACTGCCGGTAGCGGCCGCGTTCGTAGAACGGCAAATCCAGGAAGACGATCTGCCCGGTAGCCACTCCGCACAACCGCAGGGCCATGCGTGCTTCGCTGCGGCGGATGATTGCCTTGAACCGCCGCAAGCGAACGCTGTCCTCTACCATGGAGTCCTTGCTCTCGATCTCACGCCGCACCTCCGCGGCCAGTTGCAGGGAACCCGACTCCTCGTTCGGGGTCATCTCCTCGGTGGCCAGTTCGACCATGGTTTCCGTCGCGCGCAGAACCTCCTCGTCCGGCACGGCAAGGTTGCCCGACGCCAGGAAAGCAACTTTCACCTCGTGGCCCTGATGAACAAGGCGGTTGAGCGTGCCGCCCAAGCAGAGCACATCATCCTGCGGCTCGGGCGCGAGGACCAGCACCCGCTTGGGATTGGGTGCGGAACGCTCCGGCCGGTGGCTGTCGTCCGCCCCTGGCTTGCCACCCGGCCAACCCGTGATTGTGTGTTGGGTGCGGTTGAAGACCTCGATGTTCACCTGGTAGGCGTTGGTGCCGCGGGTGGTCAGAAGTTCGCCCAGACCGTTCTCGGTGTAGTCGGAATCGACGAGCTTCAGCACCGGCTTGCCCGTTTTCTGGCCGAGCCAGACCGCGCTGCGACGCACCATGGTCGGCAACCACTCGACCGGACCGACCAGCCAGGGATGGCTCACCCGGGTCAGTTCCGCCGCGGCGGCCTGGTCGATGTGCAGGACCGCGTTGCCATGGCGCTGAAGATAGCCGGCTGGCAGATGCTCACTGGGGGCCTCCTCGACCGCCCGGCGGATGATGGCGCTCTTGTTTGCCCCCCACGCGAGCAGGACGATGCGCCGGGCCTCCAAGATTGTCCCCACCCCCATGGTGATGGCGTAGCGGGGGACGTTCTGTTCGCCAAGAAAGTCGCGGGCCGCATCCCGACGGGTCCTCGCTTCGAGCGTGACCAGGCGGGTCCGCGTCTCGGCGTCCGACCCCGGCTCGTTGAAGCCGATGTGACCACTGCGTCCGATGCCGAGGATTTGCAGGTCGATGCCCCCACAATCTTTGATCGCCCGCTCGTAGTCCGCGCACGCCCGGTAAACTTCGCCGCGAGGGCTCGTCCCATCCGGGATGTGGATGTTTTCCGCAGGGACGTCGATGTGGTCGAAGAGCTGCGACCGCATGAAGTGATGGTAGCTCTGTGGATGCCCGGGTCCGAGGCCGTAGTATTCGTCGAGGTTGAACGTGATGACTCGGCGGAAAGACAGCCCCTCCTCGCGGTGCATCCTGATCAGACGCTGGTAGAGGCGAATCGGCGTGGATCCCGTGGCCAAGCCCAGCACGACTGGACGGTCACCCTCCAGCCGGCTCCGTATCAGTTCGGCGATTTCGCGCGCCGTCTCCTCGCACGCAGCATCAGCAGAGGCGAAAACGTGGACCGGCACCCGTTCTCGCTGCTCCGATTCGGTCGCTGGCATGACTCCAAGATCGTCCAACGCCCCGTTGATTGCTATTGCGCGGCCGGTTAAACTCATACCAATATCGACTGCCTTGAAGAGTCGCCACCACTCCGAAGGAAACTTTCGTGCCCTCGGAACTCTCGCCCGGAAGGTTGCCGTCCCGCGGAACTACTTCCACGGGGCGCGTCACGGACCCTTCGTCGTTCCCGACAACATCATCGTGTTTGTCCGCCGCTCTCTTGCCGAATTGCAGGACGGCACGTTTTCACCGCACTACCACAACCGTTGGGTCCTCATCGTTCCGATCCACGGCTCCGGGACTGTGATCGTTGATGGTGGCCGCCATCGGCTGCAGCCCGGCGTCGGCTTGCTCGTCTCCCCGCTACGCCTGCATTACTACGACCGCGCACCCCGGCGGGGGCTTTGCTGGCTCTTCTTCACGTTCGAGTTGCCCGGGTCCCCCAGCCCCGTCGCCGGGGCGCGTGTTGCCCGGTTCACGCCGTCAGCGGTCCGCACTCTGTCATCTGTTGTGAAAATATGGACAGAGCAAGCGCCCGGGGGCATCCGAGGGGCGCAGGCCAGCCGCATGGCGGCGGAGTTGTCTGTGGTTCTGGGCGAGTTTGTCCGCAGCCCCATCCCCGGACCTCGGCTCCCGGCCAAGCGCGAGGCGACGTTGCTGGGCAAGATCAAGGCATGGATCGAGGACGGAGACAATGCAGGTCTCGGCCTGACCGCCTTGTCCCGCCATGTCGGGCTATCGGAGAGCCGGTTGCGCACTTGGTTTCGCCAAGAATTCGGCCTGAGCCTGGGCCGCTACATCCGCGAAACGCGGTGCCGTCAAGCCGCACATCGTCTAAAAACCGAGGGCTTGGGCGTGGCCGAGGTCGCCGCGGGCCTTGGGTTCAGCTCGGCCTTCAGCTTCAGCCGCACCTTCAAGAGCGTCCTCGGAGTCTCCCCAAGCGAGTTTGCGAAACCTCGCTGACGGCTTGACGCCCCAAAGCAGGACGACTGACGGCCCTTTGCTATCTTCCGGAGCGATTAAGTGCCTGCCTGAGGATTTCGGCAGGGTGAAGGGCCTTGCGGTTTGCGCCGTCGTGGATCTGATGACGACAGCTAGTGCCCGGGGCAGCGACAAGATCTTCGGGCGGGGCTTGGCGAACGGAGGGGAGAAGGACCAGTTCGCCTACGTTCATGGAAACGTCGCAGTGCTCGGCCTCGTAACCGAATGATCCGGCCATGCCGCAGCAGCCGGAGGGAATGGTCTTTACCGTGTAGTTGCGGGGGAGTGAGAGCATGCGGACGTTCGGCTCCACGGAGGCCAGGGCCTTCTGATGGCAATGCCCGTGGAGATGAATCGTCCGAGCTTCTTCGGTGAAAAGGTCTGGCGTGATGCGTCCGGCGGCGGCCTCCCGGGCGATGAATTCGTCGAGCATGAGACAGTGCGGGGCAAGTTCGCGGGCGGCTTGGCGCAGGCTGGGATCGACCAGAGCGGGGTATTCGTCGCGGAAACCGAGGATCGCGGATGGCTCGATGCCAATGAGCGGTTGGTCGTGGGAAACCACACCGGAGAGCAGACGGATGTTGCGTTCGGCGAACTTCTTGGCCCGGCGCAGCATCCCCTTGGAAAGCGATGCGCGACCGCTTTCGGCGTGCTCGGGGATGACGACCTCGTAGCCCAAGCGCTCCAGCAACTCAACCGTGGCGACGCCAGCCTCAAGGTCGTTGTAGTTGGTGAACTCGTCGCAGAAGAGATGCACGCGGTCTCTTCGCATTCGAACCGGAGCCAACGGCCGGTGGTGCTTGAACCAATGGCGCAGCGTGGTGCGGTTGAGCTTGGGCAAGGTGCGCTGCGGGTGAAAGCCGACCAGGCGGTTGAACATTTTCCGGATGGCGGGCGCCTGAAAGAGCAGGTTGTAGAGCCTCGGCCACAGCGAGCCCAGTCGGGCGCCGTCGGAAAATCCGGCCACCAACCGCGACCGGAAGGGCACGCCGTTCGCATCGTGATAGTGCTGGAGGAACTCGGCCTTGAGCTTGGCGATGTCGACGCTCGACGGACACTCGCTCTTGCAGGCTTTGCAGGAGAGACACAGGTCCATCACCTCCTTGATTTCCGGGCTGTCGAACGGCTTCCTCGCGTCGGCCGGGTTGTTGAGCATCTGGCGCAGGATGTTGGCCCGGGCGCGGGTCGTGTGTTTCTCCTCGCGGGTGGCCATGTAGCTCGGGCACATCGTTCCCCCGGCCAGGTGCGACTTGCGGCAGTCACCTGATCCGTTGCACTTCTCCGCCGCACGCACCACGCCCTGCACGTCGCTGAAATCAAACACCGTGGCGTAATCCGGCGTGGGCGCCCCCGGGATGTGGCGCAGGTGCGTGTCCATCGGTGGGGTGTCGATGATCTTCCCCGGATTGAACACGTTCTGCGGATCGAAAGCGGCTTTGACCTGCTTCATCATGGCGAAACACGCGTCGCCGACCATGAGGGGAATGAACTCACCGCGCAACCGTCCGTCCCCGTGCTCGCCGCTCAGCGACCCACGGTATTTCTTGACCAGATGCGCGATGTCGGTCGCCACGCCGCGGAAGGTCTTGAGCCCCTCCTCGGTCTTGAGGTCGAAAAGCGGCCGCGTATGCAACTCCCCGGATCCTGCGTGGGCGTAGTAGACACAGCCGATGCCGTATTTTTCGAGCAAGAGGGCGTTGAACTCTGCGATGTAGTCGGGCAGGTCGCGGACATCCACCGCCGTATCCTCGACCACCTCGCGGGGCTTGGCATCGCCGACCACGTTGCTCATCAGCCCCTGGCCGGCGCGTCGAAGCTCCCAGACTCTGGCCCGGTCCTCTCCGCGCAGCACCGGGGCGGCATAGCCCAAGTTCGCGGATTTCCACTGCGCCTGCAGCGAGGCGATGGCCTGTTCGAGGGAGTCCTCGTTTTCGCGGCGGAGTTCCACCACAAGGATGGCCCCGGGATCGCCGACCACGAACTCTCGGTTGCGCTGCTGCGCGAGATTCGACCGGGTGCATTCGAGAATGTGGCGGTCGATCAGTTCGCAAGCGGAAGGTCCGTGGTTGACCGCGATCAGGTTGGCCCGCAGGGCCTCGTTCACGGATCCGAAATGCCCGCAGACCAGCGCCGCGTGCGGCGGCGGGAGGGGATCGCAGTCCAACTCGAATTCGAGTCCGAAAAACAAAGTCCCCTCGGAACCGGCGATCAGGCGGCAGAAGTTGAAATCCCGGGATGAAGCCGGATCGAGCGCCGACGCATCCATGAGCAAGTCCAGCGCATAACCCGTGTTCCGACGCGGGATGGAGGCTCGCGGAAAGTTGTCGGTGATCAAGCGTCTGTTACTCTCCTGATGTAAAAGGTCGCGCACGCAGCGATAGACCCGTCCCTCCACGCCGGGAGCGTCGGCGCACTTGGCCTCGAAGTCCCCCACCCCCAAGGCGCACAGCGTTCCCTCGGACCCGTCGCTGAAAAATCCGCGAACCGAGACAAGGTGTTCCCGCGTGCTGCCGTAGACAATGGAGTTCGACCCGCAGGAATTGTTGCCCACCATACCGCCAATCATCGCGCGGTTTGCCGTGGAGGTCTCGGGGCCGAAGAACAGCCCGTGCCTGGCCAGTTCGCGGTTGAGTTCGTCGCGCACCACGCCCGGCTGCACCCGCACACGGCGAGTGGCTTTGTCGATGGCGAGGATCTTGTTGAATTGCGGTGACAGATCGACCACCAACCCGTTGCCAACCACCTGCCCGGCCAGCGAAGTCCCCGCGGTGCGCGGAATGATTCCAATGCCGTGCTGGCCGGCAAAGAGAATGATCTGCCGCACGTCTTCTTCGGTCTTCGGAAACGCCACAGCCAGGGGCATCTCCTGGTATTCTGAGGCATCCGTCGCATAAAGCCTCCTCAAGGTCAGGTCTGAGGCCACACGTCCGGTCAGCCGCGATCGGAGTTCCTCGAGTGGCGGCGTGCTCATTCTGTCAGTCCGCTTTGCCACTCGCGCAGGAACCGATGGAGTTCCACGCGGGAGGGACTGCCTGCCGTGCGGACAAAAAGTCCGGCTGTGGCGCAGCCAAGAGTCAGGCATTGATCCAAATCGCCGCCAAGCAGGAGACCGAAGACGTAGCCGGCATTGAATCGGTCACCAGCCCCTGTGCTCTTCAGCGGCTTTGCGCAGTGCGGACCAACCGCGGCAGCACCTTCCTCCGCCGCCACCGCGACAGCTAACTTGTTGAGGTGGATGACCACGGACGAGAGACCGAGACGCTCGCGCAACTCGCCGGCCAAGCGCAGCACGTCCGCGCGGTCCGTGGAGGCTTCCATCAACCCTGCAAGACGGGCCAAGATATTCGCCTCATTGCCGTTGATCCCGAGAGTCACCGGGCCGTGCGGCTCGAACAACGGCAACGTATCCAGCATCGCCCGGATGTCCTCTCCCGACCGACTCGACGGGTCAACCAAGTCGAAAAAGAAGTGCGGTCGGTGATTGAGCTTGGAGAACACCTCGTCCAGCAGCAATCGCCAGACGCCGGTCATGTGCGGGTAGAGCGTCCAATCGGTCAGGGCGATCACCCGCGCCTCGCGGCAGGCCGCCTCGTAGGCTCCGTCCCGCAAACGCCGTCGCACATCCTCGGCTGTGAACTCCTGCAACTGCCGGACGGCACTATACATCAGCTTCCCATCGGCAAACTCGAATGCCAGCGTGCGCCCGGGCTCCCTCCCCCACGAGTGGGCTGAGCGGAACCGCGACGTGGTGGAAGCGAAGGCCGGATGCGGCGGTTCGCCGAGCGTGGCAAAGCAGTCCACCGGCACACCCAACGCTGCAAGCCCATCACCCAGGTTGACGGCGCAGCCGCCGGGATGAACATCGGTGACAACGATCTCCCGCAAACTGCTGTGGCCCGCCGCAGCGGTCACGAGAGCTCCGAAAGCCCCGATGTCCGGCACGGGAACGAACTCGTCCAACGACTTCCGCTCCGCGACCAGCGAGATCATTTCGTCGACAAAACCGTCGAAACCGGTGACGACAGAGCCTGACTGCGGTTTCGCGGCGCCCATCAGGGCGATGGCTGATTCGATGGCGCTCATGCGGCCGACAAGCTTCTAGCGGTAGCTCATCTTGTTCGTGGTCAATTGGAGATCCATCGGCAGCGTTCGTTGCGGACGGATGCCCTTTTTCTGCAGCACGCCGTGGTAGGCCTTGACGGCTTCGACCGGTCCGACCTCGCCATCAACAATGCGTCGGAGCAGGTCGATGAAGGCCAGCGGGTATTCGGAAAGATTGATCTTCCGCCCGAAAAGGGCCACCCGCGCACCGTGCTTTCTGGCATCGTGGATAAGTTGAAACGCGTCAAGGGTCGTCCCGGAACTTCCGCCAAGGATGCCGACAATGAGCTTCGGGTCGTAGGCCACCAATTCTTCGAGCGGCCCGGGACCGTTGTAGGGAATCTTGAGAAACAGCGGGCGCCCGGCCGATGTCACCCCCGCGAGCGTCCGAATGATGTGGTCATTGAGAAAGCCTGCGACCTTCTTGTCGGGGATACCTGGGTCAACGTTGGGATTGAACACCTCAAGGAAATAGCGGAAGTGCTTCCGCTCGACCTCCAGCCGGAATTCGTGGAAGTCCTCCAGCGACTTGTAATCCCAGTCGATGTTGTTGGTGAAGGTGATGGAGTAGAGCCCCAGATCAGCGCCGGTGAAGGGCTGGCTGCAGTCCTCCGTGATCTTCCCGTATTTGATGTGGCAGATGTTGGCCGTGCGGAAGGATCGCGAGGGATGGTCCGTCGGGTATTTGCCGCCCCGCACCGCCCAGACGTCGGAGGTGTCGTTGGCACGGGCCGCCGGGGTGATTGGCGAGTTATTGAACAAACGTTCCTTCATGGCGAGGCGCTCGAGGTTCGAGGCCGAGAGCAGAACAATGTCGACAATGTCCTGGGCGATGACGGCCCGGATCTGCTCAAGATAATCGTCGAGGGTTTTCCAAGACTTGCCAGACTCGCTGAAGCCGGACCGGCCAAACCCGGATTGCGGGCCTGGGGCCGTGACCCCGAATGCCATGTCGGCATCTTTGGCGTCCGCGATGATGAAATCCTTGGGCGAGGTGGAGCCGGAGAGGATGTTGGCGATCTTTTGGTCAAGGCGCTTCATGGTTGGTTCTGGTGGTAACTGGAAGAGTGGCCGGTCACAGGTTCTGGCTACTCGGCCAAAAAGAGCAGTTCAGCCCACTCCTGCTGGCGGTGAAAAGAGAGCTCTGCGTGGGGCGAAGTCGAGGAGAGGACCGGCAGCTCTTCGGCTGCGGAGTAGTCATACCGGCTGAACGAAGCCAGCCACGTCCGGCCTTGCAGCGACGTTCCGGTCGGCAGGAATACCGAGCCGGGAACGGAAGCACAAATGCACCACGTCTTGCCCTCGGACCACTGCGTGAAGTCGAAGATCGGCTCATGAACTTTCAAGTCGTCGAGCGCTGACTCATTGTTTCCGACCCGACAAATGGTCGTCGCATCGGGCCATAAGAGTTGCAGGCGCTTCCCGTTAGGAGCGACATGGAATTCAGCATAACGGTCGCCTTCCGAGTCGCGCAGGAAGATTTCGAAAACATCACCGAAGTTGCACAGGAGTTGGTTGTCCTCCGTCGCCAGGTTGAAAAGTTCATCGTCGATCAATTCGCCGAAAACCAGAAACCGGTCCTCCTTCCAGCCGATTCTCACGAGGCCGGGGCGAAACCTGTCCTCGGGCGCGTGGCGCCAAGCCTGCTGCATTTCCAACATCGGAGCTGAGGCAAAAGACGCACGGACAGCCTCGCGATCCCCGAGGTCAAAGTCCGGCAGTTTGGGGCAGATGATTTTCAATGCATCTCCACCGCGACGGTTCCTATCCCTGAGCGCAGGTAATGGAAATGGACATTCGGGTGGTCGGCTAGAAGGGACATCGGGACACTGGAATCAGGAACACGCTTCGAGATCATCAGAGCGCTGAGGCGCAGCCCAAATGGGTTGTCGTGGTGGCCCGGGTGCCAGATCGAAACCTTTTCCGCCTTCCACGTCTCCCGCGGACCGACGGTGGCAGCCTCAGTCGGGACCAAGGCGACATTGCCGCCGCCGCTGGTGCGGGCGTTCTGCGTGATCGTCACGGGATGCAGTTTGACAAAGCGGGTGCCCAGCTTGCGGTATTCCTCGGGGGACGGCGGAGCGTCCTTGTATTTGCCGGTGCGGGGCAGCGGATCGTTGAAGGCCCAGTGCTTGATCTCGCCCTGGCCGCCTTGCATAACCACGCAGCGGATGTCGTCATAGCTCTTGCTGTAGGCGCCGAGGTCACCGCTCGGGAAATGCAGGTTCTTTTCCGGAATGCGCAGGGCCTTGTCGATGCGGTCGAAGCACAGATCCTTGTCGGCTTTGGCAAAGGAGAGCGGGTGCGTCGTATCCACGGTCTTCCCGCCGATGACCCACTCGTCCATGCCCCAGAAATGCGCGTCGTGCTTCTTCAGGTTGATCCCGAGGGCGTTGACCATCCGGGCGACGATTGGGAGTTGCTCGGTCGGCCCGATCGGGCCGCAGATGCCGGCCGGATTGTCCGGCGTGCTCTGCCGCCACGCGTCGATGTATTCCAGTGCCTCCGCCGCGTAGAACTCCTGGACGGTGTCGTAAAAATGGATCATGAACCCCGGCCGCGAAAGGCTCTTCAGCTTCCTTTCATCAATCCGCGCGGCATCGGCAAGGAGTTCGGGGTCGAGCGTCGTGTAATCCCACCAGGCGGGGGCCAGTTTGCTGATCGGTCGTGGCATAGGTAGTGAGGTTTGAGGTTAAAGAATTAGGTTTTAAGAAGGTTCGAGATCGGATCGAAGTCTTCGGGGCCGAAGCCCAAGTGGGAATGGCGGCGCCAGCCTTCGGCGAACTCGTATTTCCCGCTCATTCGGCCGACCTCGGCACTCATGCGCTCCATTTCGTCAAGGTAGGCGTCCATGCCCTGCGTGACGTCGAGCCATTCCTTTTGTGAGGCGTGGCAGGCGAGCATCGCGCGTTTGCGGGCGAGGACCGGGCCGATATCGATGAAGAAATGCGGCACCACTGCTTGGCGCAGACCGTCCTTGAGCCCGTGAGGAAGCGCGTGGTAGAGGGCCGCCGGCTTGTCCCAGGCGGGCGTCGGTGGTTTTGTGGCGAAATTCCTAATCGCGCGGGTGAATGCCCCGGCGACGACGAGACGGGCCGTATTCTGGTGGTCTTCCATGTAATCCTGCGGGGAATGCGTAAGGATGATATCCGGCTGGATACGGCGCACCACCGCGGCGACCCTGGCCAGCGAGGGGGCGTCGTAGAACACTTCCAAGTCGCGGAAAACCGGAGGATGCGCCGTGGCATCAGCGAGGTCCGCCGATGCCTGCGCTTCCTGCCATCGGACGGCCGCGATCTCCTCGGGAGCAAGCGCGCTCGACCCGCAGCATCCATCGGCGAGGTTCCACAAATGGATCTCGCACCCTGCTTGCTTGAGGCGAAGCAAGGTCCCCGCCATCATGAACTCGATGTCGTCGGGATGAGCGGCGGCGGCAAGTGCGATCATGGTCCAGGGGCGAGTTTCTGACCTGCGACACTCCGGCGGCGCAGGGGTGCCCTCGGCAAACTGCACTTACAATCAGCATCCATACCCACCGGAGCACAATCCCTTCATGCAGGCGGCCGCTTCCCCGAACCATGGGAAGTCGTTGCGAGCACGCAAGGCCATCACCCCATCGAGATCGCCACACGGAGCACAGAGAACTCCCCCCATGGAGTGTTTGGCGCGGGAAGTTTTCACAGGGTTCTTGAGCGCTGCTCAACCTGCCGGCCGCGCGGAACGTCCGGGCGGTTGACAACCGCTGATAGGGTCATAGTATCTGTCTGGTTACATGGCTGTCAAGCCGCTCCACGGTGCAACAGCTGATCAGACATCCGCGTCACCAACCATGCCCAGTCCCCCCGAGAGAAGCCTCTTTGATGTCCAGGTGAACGGGTTTGCCGGCGTTGACTTCCAGCAGTCAAACCTCTCGGCGGCCTCGATGCGACATGCGGTGGACGTTCTTGCCGCGCACCAGACCCGGCGCTTCTTCGTAACCCTCATGACCGACAGCCTTCCGGCACTTGAGGCGAAACTCGCGGGTTGGGAACAGGCAAGGAAACAGGATGCGGCAATCGCCGAGGCGGTCTGCGGGTACCATCTGGAAGGCCCCTGGCTCTCTCCAGAGCCCGGATACTGCGGTGCGCACGACCCCTCACTCATGATCGCGCCGCGCCTCCAGGACTTCGCACGCCTGCAGCATGCCGCCGGCGGACTCGTCAGGCTCGTTACCTTGGCGCCCGAGTTGCCGGGTGCAGCCGTGTTCATAAGGGAGGTGCATGCCGGGGGGGTGCATGTGTCCATCGGCCACAGCATGGCCGACCAGCATCACATCGAAGCCGCGATCGGTGCCGGCGCCAGGTTTTGCACCCATCTTGGCAACGGCGTCCCTCCCCTGCTCGACCGACACCGCAACGTGATGCAGCACCTGCTGGCCTGCGACGAACTGACGGCGTTCCTGATCCCCGACGGAATCCACCTTCCCCCCGCTGTCCTGAAGAACTTCTTCAGGGCGAAGCCGAGAGGGCGGGCGCTCTTCACGACCGATTGCATGGCTGCGGCGGGAAGCCCACCCGGACGATACCGGCTTGGCCAGCATGAACTCGAGGTGGGTCCGGACGCAGTCGTGCGCCTGCCTGGAAGCTTTCAATTCGCGGGCTCCTCGTTGACCCCGCCGCAAGCCGTGACTAACGCGGCCGAGTGGCTGGGCATCCCGTTTGCCGAAGTCCGCTCTTTGCACTCCACCGCCGTGGCGGAGCACTTCGGTATCGATCTCCCAACTTTGCCATGAACCACCGCAACCAACGGGCATTTGCCTGCGACAAGCTCAAGGTTTCCATCCACCCCGATCGCCAGTCCAGCGGCCAGAGCGCCGGCACCGCCGCCGCGCGGCATCTGCGCGATGCGATCGCAGCACGCGGCACAGCCCGGCTGATTGTGGCAAGCGCGCCGTCCCAGAACGAGACCCTCCATTATCTCGCCAGGGCCGGGTCGCTCGCTTGGGAAAAGATCAGCGTCTTCCACATGGACGAATACGTGGGGCTCCCGGAATCACATCCGGCGTCCTTCCGCGCCTACCAGAGACAGCATCTGCTGAGGGATGTGCGGCCGGCCGAATTCCATGGCATCCGCGGTGAGGCCGCCGATCCGGACGGTGAATGCTTACGCTATGCTCGCCTGCTGGCGTATGCGCCGGTGGATGTTGTCTGCATGGGGATTGGGGAGAACGGACACATCGCCTTCAACGACCCGCACGTGGCGATTTTCCAGGACCCGTCGATGGTCAAAACCGTTGAACTCGATGCGGAATGCCGCCAACAGCAAGTCAACGACGCGTGTTTCCCGGACATCCAATCCGTCCCCACGCAAGCGATCACACTCACGTGCCCCACGTTGATGTCCGCACTCCACGTGGTGTGTTCCGTCCCCGGCCATCGCAAGGCCCGGGCCGTGCGCCAGACGCTGTGCGGCCCCATCGCGACATCGTGCCCCGCCAGCATCCTGCGCACCCATCCGTCCGCCACCCTCTATCTCGATTTGGAGTCCTCCGCCCTGCTTGAATGATGAAACAATACCGCATCGCCTTCGCCGGCTTCCGGCACGCGCACATCTTTGATCTGTATCGTCGCGCGCAAGAGCATCCCCGCTTCGCCGTGGCCGCAACCTGCGAGGAAGACGTGGCCAATTCACTGCTTCCCGGCAAAGGTATGGAACCGGACTTCACTTCGTTCGCAGAAATGCTGGACCGGACCCCCTGCGATGTCATCGCGCTTGGAGGCTGCTACGGACATCGCGGGGAACTCGCACTGAGGGCTTTGGCGTCAGGACGACACGTCATCGCGGACAAACCTCTCTGCATCAGCCTCCCCGAATTTGAGCGAATCGAAAAGGCGGTTTGGGAGGGCGGCGGGAGGGTCGGCCTCATGCTCGACTTGAGGGACAACGCCAACCTGCGAACCCTGCGGGAGATCATCATGAGCGGGGTGATCGGACGAGTTCAGACCATCGCCGCTGCGGGGCAGCATCCGCTGCTCTCTGGCCAGCGGCCCGCCTGGTATTTCCAACCAGGTCTCCACGGAGGGACCATCAACGACATCGGCATCCATTTGGCGGATCTGGCCCCTTGGCTGGTGGGAAGCGCCATCGACAGCGTCCTCGCCGCGCGGACTTGGAATAGCAAGGCCCGGTTCGCCCCGCACTTCGAGGACTGTGCGCAATTCATGCTGCGCCTTGCCGATGGCACAGGCGTCCTCGCCGACGTGTCCTATCTGGCTCCCGACGGTTGCGGCTACACCAACCCGGATTACTGGCGAATCGCCGTGCATGGCACCGGGGGCATGGCCTCGACTTCGTGGAACAGCGGCTCAGTCACCGTCGCCGGAGATGCTGACCCTGAACCGCGCATGGTAACCTCCGGACCGGGGCGACCGGGGGGATACCTCGAGGACTTTCTGGGGGAGCTCGACGGGGCCGACCGCGGCCATGCCCTCAGCACGTCTTCCTGCCTCGCAGCCTCGAGATGGGCCTTGGAGATCCAGACCGCGGCATCTCCGCGGTCGACACCCACGGGACCTGTGGATCATGAGTAGGCCTCTCCGCTTCGCCGTCATCGGGGCCGGCTCGATCGCCGAAGCTCACGCACAGGCCATAGCCGCTGCATCCGGAGCGCAACTCCGCGCGGTGTGGGGACGGAACACGGAGCGAGGCCGGGCGTTCGCCGCCGTCCATGGGATTGAGTATTGGGATGATCTCGAGGCATTGGCGGCCAGCCCCGATATCGATGCGGCGACGATCGCCACGCCGAGCGGCGCCCATGCCTTGGCCGCCCTTCCCTTCCTGCTGCGCGGCAAGGCTGTTTTGTGCGAGAAGCCCCTCGAGATCAGTCTGCCCAAGATCGAAGCCCTGCTCTCCGCCGCCCGCCAATCTGGTGCCCCATTGGGTTGCATTCTGCAACTGCGCCTCGGTGCCTCGGCCCGCGCACTGAAGAAGGCCGTCGTGGACGGGCGCTTCGGGCGCCTTGCGCTATGCAGCGCCTACATCAAGTGGTGGCGCGACCAAGCGTATTACGACTCGGTCGCCTGGCGCGGGACAGCGGACCTCGACGGCGGCGGTGCCCTCATGAACCAAGGCATCCATGGAGTCGACCTCCTGCAGTGGCTCGCGGGGATGCCGAGCGAGGTCTTCGCTTTCTCCGCGCGGCTGGCCCACGAGAACATCGAAGTCGAAGATACCGTGACGGTGGCCCTGAGATACCCCAACGGAGCTCTCGGCGTCATCGAGGCCGCCACCTCCTGCTACCCGGGAACAGCCATCCGCATTGAGATCAGAGGGGACCGCGGCAGCGCGATTCTCGAGGATGACCGGATCTGCAAATGGGATTTTGACCGGGCATGCGAAGACGACAGCAACATCACGGCCATGCAGGGCGGCAAAATCGTGAGCGGAGCCGGCAATCCCAAGGCGATCAGTCACGAGGGACACCGCATGCTCGTGGAGGACCTGGTCGCGGCGATCCACGAGCACCGCGAACCCCTCGTTCCGGCGGCAGAGGCGGTGAATGCCGTCCGGCTCATTCTCGGTGCCTACCGGTCAGCCCGGACCAGACGGCCCGAGCTCCTAGAGTGAGCAGCTCCGACCCCGGGGCCCGCCGGCATCAGGGTGTCGGCTGCCCCACCGGCATCCCATGCGCCTCGCCCACCGCCGGACAGGTCAGGACTCCTCCATGCACGTTGATGCCCCCGAGCAGGGCTGGAACACGCTCGCACGCCGCGGCCAACCCGAGGTCCGCAATCATCTCCACGTAGCGGGACGTGACGTTCGTCAATGCCTGGGTGGCCGTGCGAGCATAAGCACCCGGCATATTGGCCACACAGTAGTGGATCACGCCCTCCTCGACGTAGGTCGGGCTTTCGTGCGTCGTCGGCCTGGAGGTCTCCGCGCATCCACCCTGATCTATGGCGATGTCGACAAACACACTTCCGGGCTTCATTCGGCGCAGCATCTCCCTCGTGATCAGACGCGGCGCACGCGCACCCGGCACAAGGACGGCTCCGATCAGGAGATCAACCTGGGGGAGAACCTCCAGCAGATGGGCGTGACTTGAGTAAAGGGTGTGGGCCGTGTGCAGCGTGATGTCGAGGAAGCGCATGCGCTCCAGGTCGACTTCGAGAATCGTGACATCGGCACCAAGCCCCTGCGCCATGCGGGCGGCATTGATGCCAGAGGTTCCACCGCCAATGACCACCACCTTCCCGGGCAGAACCCCGGGGACGCCACCGAGGAGGACTCCCGTTCCGCCATTGTGCTTGGCCAAGGTGTTCGCGCCGACGACAACGGACATCCGTCCGGCGATCTCGCTCATCGGCTCGAGCAAGGGCAACCGACGGTTGATCTCTATGGTTTCGTAGGCCAGCGCCGTGACACCGCTTGCCACCAAGGACTCGGTGAGCGCCTTGTCCGCAGCCAAGTGCAGATAAGTGAAGAGCACCTGCCCCGGCCGGAGAAGTGAGACCTCCCGCGGTTGGGGTTCCTTCACCTTGACAATCAACTCGGCGGAGAACACCCGCTCGTGATCGTTGACGATCTCGGCACCTGCGGCCGCGTAGTCCTCGTCAGGATATCCGCAACCCTGCCCGGCCCCGGACTCGACCAGAACCGTATGGCCGCGCCGCACAAGCTGATGCACGGTCGCAGGAAGAACGGACACGCGGCTTTCCTGTTTCTTGATTTCCCGCGGGACGCCAACAATCATAGTAACTGAACGTTTACCTTGCCGCCACGAGCCTGGCAAGCCTTTATCTGGTCAGCGGCACTTTTCCTCCAGCTACCCGGCAGTCGCGATGCAGCGCCCCAGCATCAGAGCCGCCTCTTCCACTTGCTCCAGCGCGATCCACTCATCGGCGCTGTGGGCTTGGGCGAGTTCGCCCGGACCGAAGACCACGCAAGGGATTCCGGCGGCCGCGAAAAAACCGGCATCGGTGGCGTAACGCGCGGGCTCATGCCAACCCCCGGCCGTCAGGGGACCAAGGAGTTCCCGAAAAGGGCTGTCCGGCTCCAGTGCGAAGGCCGGGTATTCCTGCGTGCGTTCGAGCACGAAGGTGATGTGCGGACGGCGCGCGCCGACTGCCTCCGTGGCCCGGGCCAGGATGTTCTCCGCCGCGACCGGATCCATCCCCGGCGGCAAGCGGAAGTCCGTCTCGAGCACGGTGCTGGCCGGGACCCGGTTGACCTGATCTCCGCCTTGGATGATACCTGCGCTGAAGGTGGGCGGTCCGGGTTCGCCGCGGAAGGCTGCACCGTCGAGAGCGGCCACCGCCCGCTCGGCCTCCATGATGAACTCCGCCGCGGCATGGATGGCATTAGCCCCACGCTCGGGTGTGGAACTGTGCGCCGCGAGGCCATCGATTGTGATCCGGTGCCGCACCACACCCTTGTGAGCGGCAACCGGACGCAAGCAAGTCGGCTCGCCGACGATCATGCCATCACAACGAAAGCCAGCCCCCGCAAGATGCCGGGCGCCAAGCCCACCGAGTTCTTCGTCACAGGTGGAAACGAAATACCATGTGACTGGCGGGCGGCCGTGATCGCGCACATGACGGAGCAGCGCAAGGAGCATGGACGTCATGGGGCCCTTGGTGTCACAGGCTCCGCGGCCATAGAGTTTCCCGCCGCCGACCTCCGCAGCGAAGGGGTCAATCGTCATTTCCGTCACACTCACCGTGTCGCTGTGGGCCTCGAGCGCGTAAGAGGTGGCCTGGTGGATGCCATCGAAACGCGCCACCAGATTAGGACGCCCGGGAGCTGGCTCGGTGACGGTGATGTCATCGGCCCACGGCTCGAGCAAAGCGGACAGCAAGGCAACCATCCCCGCCTCACCGTGGCCGGCCGCACCGCCGGTGCTGGGACAGCGCACCAGCGCCGCCAGCAGTTCCGGTGCGGACGGTAGTTCCGGACGCTCTTTCACAGCTCCGGCGAGACCGGCGGGAGGTTCCCCGGGCGGAAGGTTAGTCCGGTTGGGGTCGTGGCCAAACCTCCCTCCGATGTCTCCTTGTAGATGCGCGGCATGTGACGCCCGACTTCGCGCAACGCACCGACCACCTCGTCATACGGCACAATGCTCGCGACACCACTCAACGATACGGCCGCGGCACCGAACGCGTGCAAGCCGAAGAGTCCGTTGCGCATCATGCAAGGGGCCTCGACATAGCCCCCGATCGGGTCGCAGATCAGCCCGAGCGTGTTTTGGAGCGCCAGAGCCGCGGCGTTGACCGTCTGCTCCGGCGATCCTCCGTCGAGTTCGCAAATGGCCGCCGCCGCCATGCTCGAGGCACTGCCCACCTCGGCCTGACATCCGCCCTGCGCGCCGGAAAAACATGCGCCGTGGCCGATGATGCGACCGATGCCCGCAGCGGTAAAGAGGCCCATGGCCGTGGCCGCGTCGTCCGCTTTGCGTTGCTCCTGCCAGGTCAGCAGGCAGGCCGGACAGATCCCGGCGCTACCGGCTGTCGGCGTCGCGACAATCCGCCCGAACGCGGCGTTGGTTTCGAGCACCGCAAGAGCATAGGCGATGGACCGCTCGAAGACGGCACCAAGTGCGCTGACTTTCGGCCCCGCGCTGTGTTCGAGAACTTTTTTCGAATCCCCGCCGGACAATCCACTGCGGCTGCGTTCGGCGATGAGCAGACCACGATGCACTGATTCCTTCATGCGCCGGTAGTAATCCTCCATGCGCCCGAGAATCCCCTCGCGCGGCACGCCGGAAAGCTCGACCTCGGCGCGGAGGGTGGTTTCCGCCACAGACGCGCTCTGGCTGGCGCACAGGCTGAGGAGTTCGCGGGCCGTGTTGAATTGGCATTCCATGACGTTTAGTAACCGGGCAGCACCGGAAGCACCGCATGGCGGTGCACAGAGGGCACGTGGGCGAGGAGAGCCAGCAGCGGCGGCGGGAAACGACAGTCGATCTCCACCGCCGTCAAGGCCGCCTCGCCCCGCTCGGTGCGGCTGGTGCGGATGGTAGCCACGTTGATTTCCACGCAGGCCAGGAGGGCGGTGATGCGCGCGAGAAATCCCGGAGTGTCCGCGTGCCAGAGCAACAAGGTGTCGAGGCGTCCGGTCAAATCCACATCGTGCCCGTCGATGCCCGTGATCAGGACAGCCCCTCCCCCGGTGGAAGCGGCCGCGACACTCTCCCGCCGCTCCCCGCTCTGCAGGGAGAGCGAGACGCTGTTCGGATGGGCCTCGGGCCCGAGGTCCGCCTCGCGGAACACGATCTGCAGTCCGGCGTCCGAGGCTTGCTCGATGGCTCGGGGCAATCGCTCGTCGTCCGGAGCGAACCCAAGCAGGCCCGCCGTCAGCGCATCTTTCGTGCCATGGCCTTCGCCGGTGGCAGCGAAAGAGCCGTGCAAACTTACCTCAGCGCGCTGCGGGGTGCGGCCAAGGATTTGCCGTGCCGCCCAGCCGATGCGGCAGGCCCCGGCGGTGTGGGAGCTGGAGGGGCCGATCATGACGGGGCCGATGATTTCGAAAACAGACAAGCCCATGGTGACATCCTCAGGAGAGCCAGCGGTCCAGGTTAGCCGCGACAAAGTCGTCATCAACCAGATGCGGGTAGGCCAGCATCACACGGTCCAACTCCTCCGACTGACCGGGCGAAAGGGTTTCTTGCGGATTGAGGCAGCAAGTCGATGGCGCCAACCCCTGCCGGCGCAAAACCTCGAGGATTCCCGGGATACATCCGTGGAATTTGTTGGCCGCATCGAAGAGCGCCGCGTTCATGTCGGTCACCGCGACGGCCTCGACCAGCCAATCCGCCGCCAGATTTTCCCCACCCCGCGCCAACTTGATGCGCTCGAGTTGCTCGACGGCCTTCCGGGTCCAGACCCCCCAGTGCCCGAGAAGACCGCCGGCAATGTGCCGACGCACCAGGCGGTCGCGGTGCGGGAAAATCCAATCGGTCAAAAGATCGGTGACGATCGAATCATCATTGCCAGTGTAGAGCGCGATGTCGTTGCGACCCGCTTCGATCACCGCGCGGGCGACGTCGATCGTCTGGTAGCGGTTGAATGGTGCCATCTTGATGGCCACGACATTTTCGATCTCGACAAAACGCCGCCAGAATTCCAAGGGAAGCACGCGTCCACCGACGGACGGCTGGAGATAGAAACCGATGATGGGAAAATGCCGCGCGACCTCCGTGCAGTGCGCGACCAGAGCGTCGATGTCCGCCTCTTTCATCGCGGCTAGGCTGAGCAGTCCCGCATGGTAGCCCAACCGTGCGGCCAGTTCGGCCTCTGCCATGGCCTGTGCCGTGTCTCCGCACAACCCGGTGATCTTCGCCACCGGTCGGCCCGTGTGCGCGACGTGGCGGTCGATCTCCTCCGATGCCAAGGACAAGACCGGCTCGAACAAGCCGTGCTGCGGCTCGCGGATCTCGAACTGCGTCGAATGCACTCCAACAGCGAGTCCGCCAACGCCGGCCTCCAGGTAGTAGCGGCTGATGGCGCGCTGGTGTTTCTCGCTCAGGCGGCGCTGCGCATCCAAAGCCAGCGGCTGGGCCGGGATGGCCAGACCCTCAGAAAGAAGAGCACGGATGGCCGTCGGATCCATAGCTGGGAGGTGCTCAGAATTTTCCATCGCGCCGCTCGAACATGGTCGGCTTACCGAGGGTGTGACCGCCGCCTTGCAGCCAGGTAGCCGTCCAATCGATGGCTTGGTCGAGCGAAACACAGGGCTCGCCGAACAGGCGGTGAGCCCGCGCGGGGTTGTTCAACCACGCCGTGGGCTCCTCGCGGCCGATGATGTGCGGTTCGCGCCCGAAGCTTTCACCAAACCGGCGGGCCAGTTGACGGACCGAGACAATGGGCAGACCGGCGACGTTCAGCACCGCGGCCGGGCTGGCGGCAAGTTCCACCGCACGCAGAATGTGATCCACCGCGTCCCGCTGCCAGATGACGTTGACGAAGCCCGTGGATACGTCGATCGGCTGGCCGGCCAAGACCCGTTGTGCCAAATCGACCAGCGCTCCGTAGCGGAACTCCACGGCGTAGTTGAGGCGGATGAGCACCACGGGAGTTCCGCGGCGGGCGGACGCGGCGGCAAAAGCCTCCTCCCGCCTCAGGCAGGAAACCGCGTAGTCGCCTGTCGGGGCCGGCTCGTCCTCCTCCCTGCTTCCCCCGCTTTCGGGGGTCACGTAGGGGTAAACGCAGCCGGTGGAAAAGGCGACGATGCGTGCGCCGGCGAAACGCTGCGCGACCTTGGCCGGCATTTCCTCGTTGAAGATCCTGAAGGCGTCCGTCCTTGCGGACGTGCCGAACTTGATCCCAGCCATGAAATAGACAGTGCGAAAATCCGGCAGTGAGGCCAGCGCGGCACTGTCGAGGAGGTCCGCGGACAACGTCTCCACGCCAAAACGCGCGAACGCATCCCTGGCGCTCGGCGAAGCGAAGCGCGAGACGGCGACCAAGGAAACATCACGCCGCCCGGCCGAATCCAGCGCCCGGCGGAGCATGCCCGCCATGTGCAAGCCCATCTTGCCGCCCGCCCCCAGCACCGCGACCGGGCCGTCCAACAGCGAGGCAGTCTGAACGGCGTCGTCGGATGGCGAAGCCAAAAAGTCGTCGATCAGGCTTGGATCACAAGGTAATAGACCAGACATGAAACAACCCAAGTTAACTAAACGGTTACCACGGTCAAGCGCCAAAACAGCCGGAGGCCGCGACGTCAAGAACCGATTGCTGGAAGCGTCACTCCAACTCTTCGCCGAGCGTGGCTATGACGGTGTGGCGGTTGATGAAATCGTGGCGGCAGCAGGCGTCAACAAGCGGATGGTTTACCACTACTTCGGCAGCAAGGACGGCATCTACAGCGCCGTTCTGGAGCAGGCCTACGAAGGCCTGAGAGCCAGTGAGGAACGGTTCTTCACCCCGCTCAAGCTTTCGAGCAAACCGCGCAAGGCCGTCCGGGATTTGGTCGGCCTCTATTTCGACTTCCTGCGCAAGCACCCCGAGTTTGTCCGGCTGCTGTTGTGGGAGAACCTCCAGGGAGGGACACACCTCGGCAAGGCAGGCCCGGCGGTAAGCAAGGGCCCGATGCTGTCCTACCTCCAAGCACTGTTGGACGCAGGGGTGGCCGCCCGGACGTTCCGGAAGGGTCTGGATGCGCGGCAGGTGCTGGTCAGCCTGATTGGTCTTTGCCTGGTGTATTTTTCAAACCGCCACACCCTTGCACGAACCGTCGGCCTCGATGTTTCCGCGCCGCACGCGATGAACATTGCCATTGAAGCAACCGCCGACATTTTCCTCGACGGAATCTGCTGCCGCACATCGAGCAAAGCCTGACTCAGCGGGGTCGCGGCAGGACCGCAAAACCGGCCGAGGGATCATCAAGGGCCTTCTCCCGCAAACTCGCACGCGAGCAGTGCGGCCATTCCCCAACCGCGGAACTTAAGGGATTCTCAGGCTCCGGGCTTCTACATCATCAGGCCCGAAGCTCCGCCCGATCGCCCGATCGTTTCATCTCTTCTTGGAGGTCAAGAAATCAAGCATGACCGCGGAGGCTGCGCCGAAAGCCCCGGCCTCGGATGCGGCGAGTTTCGAGATGCTGATCGAGGGCAGCGTGCGCGAACCACCCAGCGCCTGCTTCGAGAGGACCCGCCTCGCGGGCTTCAAGAGCAAGTCACCGGCAGCCGACACCCCTCCCCCCAAGACGACACATTGGGGATCGAGAAAGTTAAGCACGCCGGACAGCGCAAGGCCCAGCATCTTGCCGGCATGATCATAGATCGCGCGGGCTGAAGGATCCCCCTCGCGGGCGGCACGGGCTACGTCGGCCGCAGTCCTTCTTCCACCTCTCGCGCGCCCCCCCGCGGCGGCCGCGATTGCCCGTCCGCTGCACTCGGTCTCCAAGCACCCCCTTCCACCGCATGTGCACGTGCGCCCCGTGGGATTGACGCACAGGTGGCCGAATTCCCCAGCCAGCCCGCGGTGACCGTAGAACAATCCCCCGTCCAGGATGATCGCCGCGCCAACCCCGAGGCCCAGGTCAACATAGATCCCTTCGCGAACCCCCTGCAGTCCCCCGCGCAGCATCTCCGCAAGCCCCTTCATCTGCGCCGAGGAGTGCACGATCGTTCGTCGGCCGCACCCCGGCAAGAGCTCCGGAAGACAAAGATCCCGCCAACCGGGGATGTGCACCGCGCCGATACTGCGCCCGGTCTCCGTTTCCACCATTCCGGGATCCGCAATCCCCACTCCCAGCAGCGGAGTCCCCGCCGGCACCGCCGCGAGCAGCTTCCGCAAAACCCGCCGCGCGGCCCCGAGCGCCTCCCCGGCCCCCCTCCACACGCGCGTGGTCTCACTCCACCAGATCAGGCTTCCATCCGCTCCGAAAAGTCCGGCGCGCAAATGACCGGCGCCGAAGTCCAAACCCGCAGCCGCGAACGCTCGGGGGTTCGGGCTGAGAAGCATTCTCGGACGACCGAGCCGCCCGCTGCCCTTGGCCGGCACCTCCAAATCAAGGAGCAACCCCTCGCGCAGCATCTGCCCGATCTGCTGGGAGACCGTCGCAGCACTCAATCCAAGCCGCTGCTGCAGACCGACCCGACTGGAAACGCCAGCCAGAATCTCACACATGATGCGGCGACTGGCCCCCGACATCTCCGGCCCAACCACCTCCCCCCTTGACTTATTTCGGTTTTCTAAGAAATTCACGTTTCCAAGTCTAAGACCAAGAAACACACATTAACATGAGCACTGCTTCCACAAAGCCCACAAACAAACGGCAAGGTGATTTCCGCTATGCAGTCGAGGGAGCGCGGGTGCCTTGGAATGCGGTTGGCGAGACCTTCGGCGCGCAGGATGCGCTGGAGGTGGTGAAGTTCCTGCTTCCGCCACTGGAGGATGACCCCGCCTGCGAGCAAGCCATGGAGAAGGTGCGCGAGGGATTGCGGCAACTCGCCGCCTCGGGTGGATGCGCCACCAAGCTGACGCTCGGGCGCCAGGTCGAAATGGCCGAGGAGATGGCACGCCGGAAGCTGGGGGTGAAATACGCTAGTTTCACCAGCAACTGGACCGCCGGAATGGAGACCGCCTACAAGCTTGCCGGGGTCGGCGCAGGCGACGAGGTGATCGTGCCGCCCCTGACCTTCATTGCGACCGTGGCCTATCCGCTGGCGATCGGCGCAAAGGTTGTTTTCGCCGACATTGATCCCTCCACTCTCGGGCTGGATCCCGCCGATGTGGAGCGCAAGATCACGCCCCGCACGCGCATGATCGTTCCCGTGCATGTTGGCGGCTACGCGTGCGACATGGATCCCCTCATGGAACTGGCCGAGTCGCACGGAATCTTCGTCCAGGAGGATGCGGCCCACGCACTCGGCGGCACCTACAAGGGGCGCCAACTCGGCACGATCGGACACTTCGGAGGCTATTCGTTCCATGAGGTGAAGAACATCAACTCCTTCGGGGAGGGCGGGCTCCTGGTTTCGAACCATGAGTTGGGAAGGCAATTCAGCAAGGCGCGGTTTCTGGGCCTCGACTTCACGCGGCGCATCCCCGAGTGGCTCTACGATGTGACCGCGCTGGAGGACCGGTTCGGCCGCCCGCAGGTCCCCGGAAACTCTTCAGCCACCGAACTGCAGGCACTCGGATTCCGACTGCAATACGAGCGGCTACCGGCCATCATCGCCGCGCGCCGCCGGAATGCCGAAGTGCTGCGGTCGGCCTTCGCCGACGAAGAGGCGATTCTCCTTCCCCCCGAGGACACCGCGGCAACAGCCAGCAGCCACCACCTCTTCCCCCTGCGCATCCAGCCATCGGCACTCAAGGGCGACATCCAAGCCGTCAAAGCCAAACTTAAGGAGAAGGGCGTCACGGAAATCGCGCACTTCGGGCCGCTCTACAAATTCGAGATCTTCCGGCAGATGGGCTATGATCTCGGAGAGAGCATCGCCGCGTGCCCGCGAGCCGAGGAAATGTTCCGGCACGGCTACACCCACCTGCCGCTCTACCCGCTCGACGACGGGCAGGTTTCGTTCATGGCGTCCGCCGTTTTGGAGGCCATCCGCGAACTGAGGCGATAGTCCATCGATTCCCACGCCCCTCGCCCCGGACTATGCCCCTCGAAATCACCGAACCGCTGCACGGGGCTGTGCTCCATCACAGGCATGGAACAGCGCAACCCGGCGGGCTCGGGATCACGGTGCGCGGGCGCGGCGCCATCGGCGGACACGTCGAGATCAACGGGCAGGCAGCCACCTGCGATGGGGGTGAATTCAGGGCCACCGTGGTCTTGGACTCCGAGGAAACGGATATCACGGCCCGTGCAGGCAGCGAACCCGGTGACAAGCAGACCGTGCGGGTGATCTGGGACCGGGCCTCCAAACGGCGTTACCGCCTCGCGATCGATGACAACATCTTCTTCCTCCGTGATCTGGCGGCGCGACGCCCCGCCGGCATCTTCGACTCCTTCTATCTCGACGGCCTGCGTCAGCTCAACAGCCGCTATGGAGTCAAAGTCGTGCTCAATCTGTTCTTCACCACGCCGGAGAACGACTTCACGCTCGCCGATTTTCCCGACGGCTACCGGGCGGAGTTCGAGGACAATTCGGATTGGCTCAAGCTGGCCTTCCATGCCCACGCCGAGTTCCCAGCCCGGCCCTACGAGGACGCAGCCGGGGCGGCCCGGCTGGGAGATGATTATGACCGTGTGGCCACGGAGATCATGCGCTTTGCCGGCCCCCGGACCCACTCTCCGACCACGGTCACCCACTGGGCGATGGTGCACCCCTCCGCCTGGGGCGCGCTGGTTGAACGCGGAACCAGGTTGCTCAGCGGGTTCTTCGTGCCGAGCACCGGAAGCTCCTACACCGGCGCCGACGAATCGCTGTCCCCGGACCTGAGGGGCGACGGCTACGACGTCAACTACTGTATGGATGGGCCGCGCTCCGCGTGGCTCAGCCGCCACGACCTTCTCAAGGACTTCCCAAGCGGGCTCCTGTTTTCAAAGGCGGATCTGGTGTGCAACAACACACCGGTGGAGAAGATCCGTCCACTGCTGACCCAAGTTGCCGATGACCCCGACACCGGGGAGATCCTGGATATTCTCACTCACGAGCAATATTTCTGGCCCTTCTACGAGAGACACCTGCCCGATCATTTCGCCCGCTGCGAGGAGGCCATCCGCTTCTGCGCTGAGAACGATTTCCAACCCGTCTTCTTCCACGAAGGCATCGCCGGATCCCCTCTCACGACGTCATGATGCGAAACACCATTCGATGGGGAGTTCTCGGGGCGGGAGGCATCGCCCGGCGGCGCACGATCCCTGAAGGAATCGTTCCCGCGCCGCACGCCACACTCGCGGCAGTCTATGATTCCAATCCCGAGACCAGCCGGGCCGTCGCCGATGAGTTCGGAGCGGTGGCCGCCTCGAGCGCGGAGGAATTGCTCCAGAGCGACATCGACGCAGTCTACGTGGCCACACCCGCCCACCTGCACGCGGCCCACGTCCGGATGGCCGCGAAGGCCCGCAGACACGTGTTGTGCGAGAAACCACTTGGGCTGAGCGCGGAGGAATCCCGTGCGATGGCTGCTGACTGCGAAGCCGCCGGGGTGATCCTTGGCACGGCCCTCATGATGCGGTTTCACTCCCAACACCGAGCGGCGCTGGATCTCATCCGGGAAGGCCGTCTGGGCGAGCCGGTCTTCGCGAGGGCACAGCTCTCCTGCTGGTATCCTCCCCTGCCCGGCGCTTGGCGGCAGGATCCGGAGCTCGCTGGCGGCGGCTCCCTCATGGACATGGGTGGCCACTGCCTGGATCTTCTCGAAATGTTCTTCGGGCCTGTTGTCGAGGTCGCCTGCCTGACCGCCAATCGCCTCCATGCCTACGCATCCGAGGATGCGGCTCTGGCCAGCCTGCGTTTCGCAAACGGCGCACTGGGCTCGGTCGATGCGTTTTTCTGCATTCCCGACGCTTCGAGCCGCAACGTCTTGGAACTCTATGGATCAAAGGGAAGCATCCTCGCCAACGGAACCATCGGACAGGGCGCCGGAGGCAGCATGACCTTCTTCCCCGGGAACAGCGCGGACTACTCCGCCGAACAGCGGCGCGACGCCTCGGGAGGCATCGACATCAGGCCACCCGAAAGGAACACTTACCTAGCCGAGATCGAGGAGTTCTCGCTCGCCCTCCTCGAGAAGCGGACTCCAGAAAACTCCACCGAGATAGGCATCCGCAGTCAATCATTGCTCGATGCCTGCTACACCGCCGCCCGCACCGGCTGCGTGCAGAGAATTCCATAGCTCGCATCTCAGCCCATGCTGCCAAGGGCACTCGATTCGGGTTCGAGCGGCATCGGCACCAGCAAGCCCTTACTCCATTGCGGTCGATGACCGAGCTCAGCGCGACAGGGCGAACCAACGCATGGCCCACCGGATTGCGTGCCCCATGGAGGAGGAGCGCGCGAAAGGCTTGAGGACGTCACTGGTGGGAGGAACATCGCCAGCGACCAAGGGACGCCCGCCGAGTTGCCTCGGCGGCTGACTAGACCGCTTCCGTAATGGACCTCTGGCTCACCGTTTTCTTGGCGAGTCGGGGCCGAGCGGGCGCCTTCTTCTAGCCCAGCAGAACCGTGCGGGTCTTCTCGGCCGCTTGATGGGCGGCGTGGATGATAATGGCACTAGCCAAGCCGTCGGCTGCTCCCGGCGTGGGCGTCTGGCCGGCGCGGACGCAATCCAGAAAGTAACGGGCTTGGCCGATGAACTTGAAAGGCAGATTCTTGGGCACGGCGACAGCCGCGGGAGCTTTGTCCCCATGGGTCTGAATGCTTAGATCCGGCTGGCCGGGAACATAGTAGGCCACACGCAGGGTGCCTTTGTCGCAGATGATTTCGAGCACGTTGGCGATGGCAGGAAGTGCCGTCGTAGCCATGACCGTGCCCATTCTCCCCTTCGTCCCTTGGAGCAACATGCAGCCGAGGTCTTCGACCGGCAACTTCGTGTCCACGCTGGTCGTGAGGGCCGAGACAGAAACAACCTCCCCCATGAACAGGCGGAAGAGATCGGCCGAATGACTGGATGTGTCGCTCAAGCATCCACCTCCGGCATGGCGAGGTTCGACGCGGAAGCCACCAGCCAGCGACACCCGCCCTCCGAAAGCGTTGCGAAAAAAACGTGACTGGCCAAGGCGCCCGGACTGGAGAATGCGGAGCGCCTGCACGACGGGCGGATGGAAACGGTGGGTGAAACCGACCATGAACGGGACGGACGAACGTTCGGCGAGGGCGGCCAGCTTTCGCGAACTGGCGACTGTCGACTCCAGCGGTTTCTCGCAGAGAATAGCCACGCCGGTCTGGAGCAAAGTCTTGGACACCTCGAAGTGGGATGACGGCGGCGTGCAGACACTCGCCGCGTCCACATTGGCGGCGAGATCCTTGACGCTGGGGGCCACTCTGGCCCCGGTCTGAGCCGCCAGGCGTGCCGCCCGCAGCGGATCGAGATCGTAGACCCAAGCGAGCGAGGCAGACTTGCAGTCAAGGTAAGCCTTGGCGTGACTCTCGGCCACCACACCACAGCCAACGATTCCCACGGTTATCTTTTTCAATTTACGCATAAAGAATGCACTCAACGGAGGGCCCCCGACGGGCAAGCCTCGCGCCTCGGGCCAGTCACAGTGGTCATTCCAAGGAGTCGGGAAGAACCCCCATGGCTTGGCCCGGATACCACCTGATGAGCTTGATCTCGAAGCTACGATCAGCAACGGCCTGCTCCTCGTTCAGGGCGGGAAAGCCGAAATGAATGTAGGTGCCCCAATCAGCGGCCGGGAGCTCCAGCTTCAAGGAAGTCCCCGTCTGGGCGCAGAAGAACTGGCCCTGCGTCCCCTCGATCACGAGCCGATAGTCGCCCCACTGGCTCGTGTCGGTGTAGATGGGCTTGGATACTCCGGCGACGTTGATCTGGTCGCGGGAAAACGACACAGTAGTGCCTGCGCTTCCGTTGCATAGGCCCACGTCCAAGACGGGCAGGTCTGGAGAATCCGGCGCGATGCGAACTCGGAAATCGACGGTGATGGAGGCACCTTGGGGCAACTGCAGAGAGCTGCCGTCACCAAACTCCCTGGCGGAGTCTGCCGGACCGACCCCCAGCCTCCATTGGCTCCACGTCGGCAGCGAGGTATGCGCGACGAGGACATCCGTGCCGATTTCGCCACGAGGGTTCCCGAGGTTCGCCCATGCCGGGTCCGACTCTTGAGGCAGGGCAAGCGGGGCATATTGGAAGGAATCCCCGCACCGACCCGGGATGGCGCTGGCCGCGCTCAGCAGGGAAGTGACGACGAGAACCTTGCACCATGAGGATCGAGGTGGCACGGAGACGGAAAGTCGCATCTGTTTCACATTCCTACGGCCTTCGGACCGGGCGGGCAAGAGCAAAATGCCCCTACAAACCACGGGATTGCAACAGATGCCGGGGCCTGTTTAACTCTTCGGGACCAGCCCGATGCCAACCTGTTTCAGTTGTTCGGAGTGAGGCAGTCACGGGCATCATCAGTTTTTCTCCAACGCAAACGACATGAAGCCACCCAAACATCCCCCTCTCCGGGGAGCATCCCGCAGGAAACCGGTGCTGGTGGCCGCCTTGGACGCCACGTCGCCGGAGGACTTCCGCCGCCTGCCCGGTGCCGACCGGTTCCGCATCGTGGCCACGGTGGCGCCCGACCGCGATTGGCTGGCCGAGCAACTTCCGCTGGCCGACGCGCACCTGGCCAGCTTGCGCGTGCCCCTCACCGAGGATCTCATCACCTCGGCCGGTCGCCTCAAAGTGGTGGCCACCAACACCACCGGAACGGATCACCTCGACACTCAGGCTCTGCGGAAACACGGAATCGAACTGCTCAGCTTGAAGAACGACCTGCAGTTCCTCCGCACGGTCACCGCGACGGCCGAGCTGGCCTTCGCGCTGCTCCTCGCCTCGGCGCGGAGATTGCGGGAATGCAGCGAATCCACGAGGCGGGGAACTTGGGCCCGTCATCAATTGGCCGGGCCGCAGTTGAAAGGGAAGACACTCGGAGTCGTGGGCTACGGACGCCTGGGCAAAATGGTGGCCGGCTACGGACGGGCATTCGGCATGCACATTCTGGCCGCCGATCCGAGGAAGCAGAGGTTTCCCCGCCACGTCGAATGCGTCTCGTTGAGCCAATTGCTGCGGAAATCGGATTTCGTGTCGCTGCATGTGCATCTCCGGGATGAAACCCGACATCTCCTCGGCCCGAAGGAATTCCGCGTCATCAAACCCGGCGCCATCCTGGTCAATACATCGCGCGGCGGCCTCATCGACGAGGCGGCCTTGCGGTCAGCCATGCAGTCCGGTCGGGTCGCAGCCGCGGGATTGGACGTGATCGACGGGGAGTGGCTGGAGGACAAGCGCCGTCATCCGCTGATCGCCTACAGCCGCACGAATCCGCGCCTCCTGATCACCCCGCACGTCGGGGGGACCTGTCCGGAATCGATTCGTGCGAGCATCGCTCACACCGTCGAAAAACTGGCCCGACACTTCGAGGGCAGCACTCAAGGCTGATCCGCCGGCCAACTCACTGCGCCGGGCGGTTGCCCGCAGGAGCAATCGACGGGAAAACGCCGGCGGGGAGATTCAGGTCAATCGTTCCGGGAGCTTTTGGTCTCGAGGATGGACAAGATCTCAAAGACGCAGAGGTTGGTGTGGTAGAGCGGATCTCCTTCGGGAACCGCAGGGGCGGCATCCAGCACCTCCCCCGTTTCCCCGCTGCGGGTCTGGAAGGGGAACAGCCCATTGCCGCGGTTGAGGTAGTTGGTGAAGTAGGCGTTGTGGCACTTCGCGAAAACCCGGAGGCACTCGTCCTTCACGGCCTGGTCCGAAGACTCCTCGGCGGCGAAGAGTGCGGCCCTCATCGTTTCCGGCAAGTTCCACCATGGCATCGAAGCGTCGAGAGGCAGGCGGGTCCGGTTGTCGACCGCTTTGCAGATCCCTCCCCATCGCTCGCTGAAGCCTGCGGTCACTGCAGACAAAAGGATCTGCGGCAGAACATCGTTCGCCTTGGCGCGAAGAGTTTTCCGCTCCGCTGTGGCGGAACCAACCTCGCCGTCCATTGCTCGCAGGGCGGAATAAGCCAGACCGACAAATTCCGTGCAATGTCCGGGATCCAGATAGTGGCCACGCTCACCCGTCGCGGGATCGATCCATTCGCTGAATCGTCCCGTCTCCCGGTCGTGGTGATGCTCCAATACAAATGCGATGAACTCGCAAGCGAAACACCGCAACTCGTGCTTCGCGTCCGCGTTGATTCCATCCGCCAAGAGCCGGGGGACGGAGAGAAACAGCATCCGCATCGCCTGGCTGAGCTTTCCGTGGCCCGACGGTCCACCGCTTGTCTCCACGGCCCCCTGCGCGATGCGCTCCGCGACAACCTTCAGCATGGCCAGTCCTGCATCGCGATCGGCTGGATCTTCTGACATGAGCAGACCCTTGCCGCAAAAAAGGTCGGACGGGCCGACCAACGAGGAATCCGGGGCGGGCCCGATCGCGAGAAGATCCCGGCCGACCACAAACGGGATTCTGCCGCAGTTGTTCCTCGCGATCCCGCGGATGGATCGGCACATGTTCTGCACGACGGGGCGGAAAAGCCGCCGGGCCTCCGCTTTTTCGAAATCGGAAAGATCCAGTGAATCCAATTGTTGAAGATGCAGGGCGAGAGCTTCCGCACCCCGGCCAAGAATCCATGTGTGGATGACATTCCGAGAAACGGAGGGCAGTTCGAGGCCTGTGTTCGGGTTGAATTTCGTATCCAGGAACAGCCACGACACGGATGCGCTCTGCCTTCTCATAAAAAAGCGCAGGCCGGCCTCGAGGGTCGCAGCACGAAGGAACCGGCGATAATCCAGCGAGCGCAGCAACCCCAGAGAGGGACTGTCGGGCAGAATAAGCGGCTCGTAGCTTAAGTGGGCGGCGTCCGTCATCTCTTCTCCAGCCGGATGTTTCACTCGGCGACCTTGAACTGTTTCACATGCCCACTCCACAACATTTCCCCATCGGGCGAGACCATCCGTCGAAGGAGGACAGCCACTCTAAGCTTGCAGGAGCGCAGGGCGGCGCTTCATCATCCGACGCACTGCCTGCGTCCCTAAGCGGGGGCCAACCACCCATTCATGCCACAGATTCTCGAAGCCGGCCTCAAAACTGTTTCAATTGTGCCAGACCAGCCCTGCCCCATGGCCGGCTTCTACGCCCGCACAGGCTTCCACCAAGGCGTGCATGATCCCCTCGAAATCACCGCGCTGTATTTGCGCCAAGGCGATCAGGAAGTGTGGATTTGCGCTGGCGACCTCTGTCAGTTTCCGGACCACGACGGGAAAGTCGCGGGGCTGAAAATTCTGCAGGAGCGACTGTCTTGCGAGGCCGCTTCGCTCTTCCTTAACGCGTCCCACACGCACGGTTCCCCTGCGGTCAATCCCCACCCGGTCGTCCTGCCTCCCGCGCTTCACGTCTGGTTCGAGCCCCGTTACGCCGAGGCCGCTCGCGGCTATGGAGATTTCCTCTGGGAACGTGTGGCCGAGGCTTGCGAGGCGGCGCGCCGTGAGGCGGAGCCCGCCATGCTGATGACGGCCACTGGGGTCAGCCGCCTTCCGATGAGCAGGCGTCGAAATGTGAACGGGTTCGTCGACAACGCGCCCGCTCCCCAAGGAGAAACGGACAGCCGGCTCCGCCTTCTGGGCCTGTGCACTCCCTCGGGAGATCTCCGTGCCTTGGGTTTGGCTCTGGCCTGCCACCCGACCTCGACCGGCGCACAGCTCGAGTTGACGGCGGATTTTCCCGGGGCGTGGCGGAGGGCCATGCGGCAAAGGCACGGCAGCGGGGTGGATTTTTTCTTCCTTCAAGGATGCGGCGGCGACGCCCGTCCGAGCCGCACCCGCGACGGAGATCATTGGCGCACCGTGGATTTCGACACGCTTGAAAGCATGGGGCAGGATTTGGCCGACGAAACCGAGGCCGCCATCCAGAACGGTTGGCAGCCGGTCGCTACGCCCTCCCTCGCCACCGCACGCCGGACAACGCATTTGCCGTGCTCATCACTGGAGCCGGCGCCGGACTGGGTCCAGCAATGCGCCGACGGGCTTGATGTCTATCGGCAAGCTTACCTCGACGCCGTGGCCGCTGACCGCCTTCGCGGGCTCAGCCCTCCACTTGAGATTCCCGTGGATCTGTCACTCGTTCGGCTGGGTCCGGATCTGGCCCTGATCGGGGCCGACTGCGAGATTCTTTGCGGTCTCGGCCGCCGGATCGAATCCGGCCTGCCGGGGGTGAATGCGATCGTCTGCGGCCTGACCAATGGAGGCTTCGGTTACCTTCCCGACGACGCCGAGAACGAGCGGGGCGGCTATGAGGCGGAGAGCTACATTTTCGAGAAGTGGGGCGGCCCTTTCGCCCGCGGCATCGACGATAGAATGCGGCGCCGCGTTGCGTCCCTCTGGGCCAGCCTGCCTCCGCCGCTCGAACCCACTCTCCAGCCATCATCATGAAAACCATCGGATTCCTCGACGTTGACCCCCGGAATTTCCACTCGGAAAAATTCCTCGAAATTTTGCGCGGCCCCCTTGCCTCCCGCGGTTGGACCGCCACCAAGGTCTGGTCGCGCGACGAGGAGGCGGGCCGCCAGTGGGCGGCCGAAAATCAATTGCAAGCCGTCACGGAGGCTGCGGATTTGGCCGACTGTGACGGGCTGATGGTGATCGCCCCGAGCAACCCGGAAGCGCACCCCGAGTTGGCCAGCATGGCCTTCGACATCGGCCGTCCGGTCTACATCGACAAACCTTTCGCCGACACCCTGGCCAACGTGCAGGAAATTCACCGGCAGGCGGTGGCGCGAGGCATCCCCGTTTTCAGCACGTCGGCCCTCCGCTACTCCCCTCCCCTGCAGAAATTTCTCGCGTCGAAGGGCCCCGACCAGATCAAGCACGTGCGCGCCTGGGGCGGCAGCGGAAGCTTCCGCGAGTATGCCATCCACCCCTTGGAGATGGTCATCACCATCTTGGGGCCGGACGTGACCGAGGCCATGCACATCCTTGATGGCAACCACACGGCGCTGCATCTGCGCTTTGCCGGAGGCAGATCGGCCACCGTTTACCACCAACCCGACACCGCCACCACTTACCAAATCATGGCGACCACGATGGAAGACACGACCCATGTGGAATGCGGCGACGCCGGCATGTTTGTCGGTCTGACCGCGGAGGTGCTCACCTTTTTCGAGACCGGGGTCGAGCCGGTGCCGCGCAAAGAATCGCTGCGCATCCGCCAGCTCCTTGATCTTGTCGTCGAAGGCCGCCAACCCGGCGTCTTTCAGAAAATCCAAGATCTATCCGCGGCACCTCTGTGCCCCGAACCCAAACACTAGCCGCGCTCGCCCACCATCTCCGCCAATCTCCCCTCCCATCTCATTCATGAACCCGAAAACAACGCTCGAAAGCCGCTCTTACACGCCGAAATTCGGCATCAACTGCATGTATCCCGCGCCCGGCATCATCGAGCGCATCGGGCCGGACTGGGATTGGATCTGGATTGACGGGCAGCACGGGCAGGTCGCCAGTTATGACACCATGCTCGCCATGGTCCGGGCCTGCAACCTGATCGGACGCCCGGCCTTCGTCCGCGTGCCTTCGCACGAAAGTGCATGGATTTCGCTGGCGCTGGATGCCGATGCGGATGCGGTGATCGTGCCGCAGGTTGAAACGGTCGCCGAGGCGAAGGCCGTGGTGAAAGCCGCGAAATTCCCCCCGCTGGGCAACCGCTCCTACGGCGGCCGCCGTCCGATCGACCGCCACGGGCGGGCGTTCAGCAACAACGCCAACACGGAGCGTCTGCTGGTCTGCCAAATCGAGTCCGAGTCGGCCCTCGCCGAGGCCGAAAGCATCGCGGGGGTGGACGGGGTGGATGCGCTCTTCCTCGGGCCGGACGACATGATGTTGAGGAAAGGGTTGGGCATGGAGCAGCCCCGCAAACCGGAGATGATGGCGGACTGCGTGCAGCGGCTCACGGCGGCCTGCCGTGCGCAGGGCAAGCTTTCGTTCACCGTGGCCGTGGGTGATGAAACTCTGGCGTTGTGCCTTTCCCACGGCGTGGATTACATAGTGGTCGGAGGCGATGTGCCGTTCCTCGCCACCATGTCGCAGACAACCAAGAAACACGCCGTTGAGTTTGCCGCCGGATTGGCCGGCGCGTCCGCCTCTTCCTCCCTCAAGTCGCTCTACTGATCTTGACTGACAAAACAGATACCTACCGCAACAGGATCCGCTGGCTGCGCCGACGGCAACACCTGACGATGGCCAGTCTGGCCAAACGCTGCGGCTGCACCACAGGCCTGCTCTCCAAGATCGAGTCGGGCAAGAGCAACCCCTCGCTCTCCATCCTCTACAAGATCGCCGACGCGCTCGGGATCTCGCTGGCCGAACTGATGACGGAGGAGAGCCGGGCTTCGTGCCATGATCCGGCCTCCGATGAGGGGAACAAGACGCAGCGATGGACCCGCACCGAGAAGGGCTACGATTTCCGCCTGCTGGCCGGAGGGCGCGCGGAGAAACTGATGCAGCCCGTGCTGGTGCGGGCGCGCAAGGGCCGCCTGCGCAAAGGGGCGATGAGCCATCCCGGCGAAGAGTTGATCCACATGCTGAAGGGCCGGATGCGCTATCGCGTCGGAGCGGTCGATTATGTCCTCAACCCGGGCGACAGCCTCTACTTCGACGCCGAGGAGGACCACGACCTGGAGCCCATCAGCGCCAGCGTCGAATATCTGGCCGTGTTCACCGGGCGTCGCGATTCAACATAGTTGAATTTAGTGCACAGCAGTTGACACTGCTGCGGCATGGCGCGATGATCACCCCATGCCAGCCGAAAATCCATCCATCCAACTCCTCCCCTGGGCCGACGCGACCAAAGCAGATTTCCCCTGGGGTGATTTGACCTGGTATGCGAACCGCGGGTTGGGCAACTCCGAGGAAATGACCATCGGTCGCTGCCGCCTCAAGCCCGGGGAAGGCAATCCCCGACACTACCACCCCAACTGCTCGGAGATTCTCGTCGTGGCCCAGGGCACCATCTTGCACACCGGCCCGGGCGGGGGGGATGTCGAGATGAAGACCGGCGACACAGTCACGATTCCCCCTGGCGTGTGGCACTGCGCCCGCAATGTTGGTGAAGGGGATGCGCTGCTCTTCATCGCCTTCTCCTCGGCGGATCGGGAAACCATCGGCGAATGACTCCTGAGGCTCCGGTTTACGCCATCGGCACCCTCGACACGAAGGGGCCCGAGTTGGCCTTTCTGGCGAGCAACATTGAGCAGGCCGGAGGTTCCTGCGTCCTTGTCGACGTGGGAACCGGCGCCGCTCCGACCATTGCCCCAGGAATCCCGCGCGAGCAGGTGGCGGCCTTCCATCCGGGCGGAGCCGATGCGGTTCTGTCCGTGCGAGACCGGGGTCAGGCTGTCACGGCGATGGGAGAGGCGTTGGCTCGCTTCCTCGCCGAGGCGCACGGCCAGGGGCTTTTCAGCGGGGCCGTGGGCCTCGGGGGAACGGGCGGAACTGCCCTCATTTCCGCCGGACTGCGCAACCTGCCAGTCGGCTTTCCCAAGGTCCTCGTCTCGACCGTGGCCAGTGGAAACACCTTTCCCTACGTCGGAACCTCCGACATCACGATGATGAATTCGATCGTGGATATCGCGGGACTCAACCGCGTGTCGCGGTCCATTCTTTCCGCGGCGGCCGGTGCGGTCCTCGGCATGGCGAGGCAACCCGAGCCCGCCGCGTCGGCTTCATCGCGCGGTGCGACGGGCCTCACCATGTTTGGGGTCACCACGCCCTGCGTCAACGCCGTCCGGGCGGTTCTCGAAAGCGAAGGATGGGAATGTCTGGTCTTCCACGCCACGGGAACCGGCGGCCAATCAATGGAGAAACTGGCGCGCAGCGGAATGCTCGACTTGGTGGTGGACTTGACCACCACGGAAGTGGCGGACGAGGTCGTGGGTGGTGTGTTCCCGGCCGGAGCGGACCGCTTTGATTATCTCGCCGAAATGGATATCCCTTGCGTGATGAGCCTCGGAGCCTTGGACATGGTCAACTTCGGGGCTCCGGAGACCGTCCCGGGGAAATTCAAGGGACGCCTTTTCCACCGCCACAATGCGAATGTGACTTTGATGCGAACCACGCCCGAAGAGAATCGCGCCTTTGCGCAATGGATGGCGGCCAAGATCAACCGGAGCCGCGCCCCGTTGGTTTTGCTGATACCCGAAGGCGGCGTCTCCCTTCTGGATGCACCCGGGGCGCCCTTTTGCGACCGCGAGGCAGACCAGTCGCTCTTCGACACCCTTGAAGCACTGGTGGCGTGCACTCCGCGCAGGGTGATACGCCGGATTCCGCATGCCATCAATGCCCGCGAATTCGCCGAAGCGGTGCTGGCTGCCTGCCGGGAGGTCACCGCCACGGAACAATCATGAAAGCCCAGCCCAACACCAGCAGACGCTCCGAAATCCTTCACCGCCTGAGGGCGAAAATCGCCACCGGGCGTCCCATCGTCGGAGGAGGAGCCGGCACCGGACTGTCCGCGAAATGCGAGGAGGCCGGAGGCATCGACCTCATCGTGATCTACAATTCCGGTCGCTATCGCATGGCAGGATGCGGATCGCTTTCGGGCCTGATGGCCTACGGCAATGCCAACCAGATCGTGAAGGAGATGGCCTTCGAGGTCCTGACCGCCGTCAAGCACACCCCCGTGCTGGCGGGTGTGAACGGCACGGACCCGTTCATGATCGGGCCGCACTTCCTGCGGGAACTCATGGACCTCGGTTTTTCCGGCATTCAGAATTTCCCGACCGTTGGACTGTGCGACGGAGTGTTCCGCGCCAATCTGGAGGAGACGGGGATGGGCTACGACAAGGAGGTCGCGGTGGTCGCGCTGGCCCACGAGATGGACATCCTGACCACCCCGTATGTTTTCAACACCGCCGAGGCCCGCTTGATGGCCGAAGCCGGGGCGGACATCATCGTGGCCCACATGGGCTTGACCACCAGCGGGCTGATCGGGGCGAAAACGGCGAAGACCTTGGAGGAGTGCGTGACCGAAGTGCAGGCCATCGCCGACACCTGCCACGCCATCCGGGAGGATATCATTGTCCTCTGCCACGGCGGACCCATCGCCATGCCGGATGACGCCGCGTTCATCCTTCGCCGCACCCGGGGAGTGCATGGATTCTACGGAGCGAGCTCGATGGAGCGTCTCCCGACCGAAACCGCCATCACGGACCAGGTCCGTCGCTTCACATCCATCGAAATCTCATGAGCCGCCCCAAGAGTCTGGCCATCGTGGGTTGCGGCATCATCAGCCACGCCCACGCCCAAGCAGCCGCCAACCACCCGCAGCGTCTGCGCTTGGCGGGATGTGCCGACGTCGTCCGGGAAAAAGCCTCCGCCTTCGCGGAGCAATACGGCATTCCGGCGGTCTATTCGGACTTTCGCGAGATGATCCGCGAAGAGAGGCCAGATGTCGTGGCCCTCGCCACGTGGCCGGTCCTGCACGAGGAGCAGGTGCTGGCCTGTTGCGAACTCGGAGTGCCGGCCATCCTCTGCGAAAAGTCCTTGGCCATGAACGCGGCCAGCGCCCGAAAGATGGCTTCGGCGGCGGAATCTGCCGGCACGCTCCTGCTCGAGGGTTTCATGTGGAGGCACCACCCGCGCACGCTGGAGGCCCAACGCCTGGTCCGACGGGAGAACTTCGGCCCCTTGCGCAAAATGCGCGCGGTTTTCCAGCGCAATGCCATGGCCGATGCGCCGGGATCCTGGAAGCACCGCCCCGAAACCGGCGGCGGAGTCGTTTATGATTTCTGCTGTTACTGCGTGAACGCCGCCGGGGCGTTCTTCCCCGGAATGCCGGAGAGTGTCCTGGCCAGCTGGCAGCGCACCCCCGAGGGACTGGTGACCGACTTGAACGGGCTCCTGCTTTACCCGGGAGGCCAGATCGCCATCATCGAATCGGGCTACCGGCATGCGTTCCTCCAGCAGCTCGAACTTCACGGCACCGACTCGATCATCCGCATCGCCAACTGCTTCACCCCGGGCAACCAGGCGGACATCGAGGCCACGGCCCACGGAAAGTCCCGCTCGTTCGATGCTGTCCCCACCGAGGCCTGTGTCCAGGCCGACGAGCAGATGCTGCACCTGATCGATTGCCTGGAGACGGGGCGGGAGCCGCGCTTCTCCTCCCGCGAGTCGGTCAACAACCACGCCATCCTCGATGCCCTGCTGGCCTCCGCCGCATCGGGCCGCGCCGTCGCACCCGTCCTGCCATGAACCTCGATCTGTTCCGCCGGGAAAATCTCTTCGCCTGGTGCGTCGCCTCCCACGATCCGGAGACGGTGAGCGCATCCGACCGCGCCTCCGTGCTCAGTCGCCTCGGATTCCGAGCCTACGCCTGGGGCAACCGCATGGCCACCAGCGAGCATCTGCCGCGATTCGACCGGGAATTGGACGAACTCTCCAAGCGCGACATCCGCCTGCTCGGGCGCTTCATCATGGCAACGCCCGATGAGTCCGAGCTCTCCAAGCTCCTTGACCACATGATCGAGAGGTCGGTGCGACCGCAACTCTGGGTCACTGGGGCCGGCGCTCCTGCCCACTCGACCCGGGAGCAAGAGCAGCGTTTGGAGGAAGAGACCGGGCGGTTGCGTCCGCTGCTCTCCGCCGCCCGGGCCAGAGGCTTCCGCGTTTCCCTTTACAACCACGCCGACTGGTTCGGTGAACCCTCGAACCGCCTTGCCTTGATCGCCAGACTCGCCGGGGAAGGGTTCGACGATGTGGGCACCGTGCAAACGCTCCACTGGGCGGGTCCTTACTTGGAGCGGATGGAAGAGGTCTTCGCCGCCCTCAAGCCCCACTTGGATGCGGTTGTGCTCAGCGGCAATGTCCCCGGGGGCTGCGATCCGACCCGGGAAATCCGGCCCGTGGGCGCCGGATCGGAGGACGTGCACGTGCTGGGGGCCTTGGCCCGCAGCGGTTGGGCGGGTCCCGTTGGCCTGCTGAACCACACGACACACCCTTCCGAGTCGCGCCTGCAGGACAATCTCGACGGGCTGGCGTGGGTGGTGGCGCAGCTGCGCGGTGAAGATGTCCCCGCGCCGGACTTCCGGACTTGGAGCTGAAGACTTTTGGAGGGCGGCCGGCCTCCGGCCGCCGTGGGGCTTGCGCGTCGCTGAAATCGACGCCGGGCGGCTCGCGGGGCCGCTCGCCCTCCACGAACAAGCGAAATCCGGCGGGACGTTGGTATGAGGTGCGGGGCGACTTTCGTCCGCGACCCGATGCCCCGCCCTTGAAAGCCGTTCCCCGCTTTGTCAGCGCCGGGTCGCAGAGCGCAAGCCGAGCATGCCCCGCACATTGCCCATGAGGCGGCGGCGGTTCGGCCAGAGAAGGACGGCAGCGAGCCCGAGGGCGGCCGCCATCGTCGAGGGCTCAGGGACTGCGGTAACGGTGAAGGTGGTGCCGTTCCAATTCGAGCTGAAAGCGTTGTCGAAGGAGAAGAGCGTTGAGTTCGTGAGGGCTGCGGCTCCGATGTTGGAAGCGAAGATCAGCGTGTTGCCTTCGAGGAAGTTGGTCACGTTGAGCTTGAGCGTCGGCGTGTAAGTGCCGAACTGCAGGCTTCCGATTGCCCCGGTGCCGAAGTCGAGAAACGAGGCGGCGGTCAAATTCAGGTTACCGAACACCTCGGTCACGCCGGCCCCGCGTTGGATCGTGCCGCCCGAGAGCGTGACGGCGGAGCTGTCATTGACCTGGCCGCTCTGGCTGATCAGCAGGGCGGCTGTGCTTTCCACCGTCACGTTGGTGGTGGACCCGAGCGAAGGCCCACCCGTGCGGTTCAAACTGAGCGTGCCGGCACTCACCGTGGTCGTGCCGCTGAACGAGTTTGCCCCGCTCAGGGTCTGCGTGCCTGCACCACGCTTGATGTAGCCGCCCGTGCCGCTGATGGCTCCGGAGAATGTGTCCGTCGCGCTGTTCGAGGTCGTCAAGGTTCCGGAACCGAGGACCACGGCCCCGGCACCGCTGAGGCCCCGCACGGTGTCGCTGATGCTGTTGAAGTTGGCCGTGGCACCCGAGGAAACGTTGACCAAGGTGCTGTCGGACAGGCGTCCCGCCGCCGCCAAGCGCAATTCGCCAGCGGTCACGATGGTGTCGCCGGTGTAAGTGTTGGCCTCATTGAGCGTGAGCGTCCCGGCGCCGTCCTTGGTCAGCGAACCCGTGCCCGTCCCGATCACCCGCGTCACCACCAAGTTGCCTGCACCGCCCACCGTCAGGCCGAAGCCGGACCCGGTGATCGTCCCCGCGTTGGTAAGGTTCAGCGTGCCCGCGTCCACATTGATGCGTGCGTTGGCCCCCAGAGTGATGTCTCCGTTGTATGCGTTGACTCCCGAGATGCTGCGCAAGGCCCCGCCCGAAGAGACGCCCGAGCCACTGATGGTCAAAGCTTCATTGGTCACCGTGATGCTGCCCTGCACCTCCAAGGCTCCTCCAGACTCGACCGTCGTGCCGCTGGCGTTCGTCCCCAAGGCCGAGGCATTCTGGATGTTGAGAGCGCCCGAGCTGATGGTGGTGGTCCCGCTGTAGTTGTTGCTGCCGGTCAGGGTCTGCGTGCCCGTGCCGGCATACACAAGGTTGAGTTGGCGAAGGGTGCCGCCATCCTGCAAGGCGATCGAGGAACTCGTGCTGCCGGAGCCAATCAACCGCAAGGTGCCTTGAAGCAAGGATGCAGGCGCAGACCCCGAGACACGGATCGTGGCATTCGAACCTGAGAGGCTGTTGGCCTCAACGGTGTTCGCGAACGCGCCGCCTGTCTCCGAGATATTGATGGTGCCGCCGGACATCGTGATGTTGCCAAGGTTCACATTGACTGGGTCCGAGGTCGAACGGCGAACCGCGCCGACGCTGAGTATGCCATTGGACATGTTGAGGTTCCCGACCGTGAAGGAGTTAAGGATCGGGCCTATCGGCGACGGGGCGAGCGTGTTGCCAACGAAGATGCTGCGCGACACATTGCTGGCAACGTTCAGGGTGCCGATGTTCACGGCGAGGAAGCCGCTGTTGGATGCCGCATTAGCGAAACGCAGGGCACCAGAGTTCGTGGCTATCTGGAAGTTGAGAGTCCCGACCGTGAAGCTCCTCAAGGGGGCACCTGACTCTGAGGTAAAATCCAAGATGCCCGCAGCCCCGGAATTCGTCATGTTGAATGTGCCCACCGAAGTGTCGGCTGTCAGCCGCAAGAAGGCGGCGGCCGTCGCCGAAACGATGGCGGTGTCCCCCGATCCCGGAACCCCCACCGGGCTCCAACCGCTGCTGGAGGACCAGTTTGTGCTTGCGGTGATCGTCGTGGTGTAGTTCGTCTGCGCTTGGACTGCGCTCAGGCCGCAGAGGAAGGCCAAGACGAGGACGGCAGGAAAGATCAGCGGGGTGGGTAGATTGGGGACTTTCATGGCGGAGTAACGAAACACGGGGAGCCAATCTGTGTCAAAAGAATTTTCTTGATGTTGAATCAGTTTCTTCATGCGGACGAAAGCAGAGCACATCCCGTGCCATGTTACCTCCAGATACCCCGATGGACAGCGCCGCGACGTGCGTGGCTTGCTGCAAACCCTTTTCGTTGAAGGCGGCAGCAACATTCCTACAAATTTGACACAGATGGCAGCTTCTGTCCCTCCATCCTGACCATCGCGCGAGACCCAGGCTAACTGGCGCATTTTGCCCAGCACTGGCCTCAAACAGGATTTTCGGCGTTTCTCTTCAGCCACTCCCGATAAAGCAGGGCGAGAAGGAGCAAGGCCAGTCCGGAGAAGAAAAGATCCCACGCCGGGATCAAGCGGTAGTAGTAATTCTCCCCGTAAACCTCATCCGGCCACCTGTTCTGCATCTGGCCGATGAAAAGCCCGCCCACGACGCCCCCGACGGACGCGGCGGACGCGGTGCAGATGGCATTGAAAGAGCAAAACTGGCCGAACTTATCCCGGGGGAAGAGCCGCATATACAGGGGCATCAGCGTTGCCTGATACAGCAGGCTGAGCGGCATGTTGATGAGGGCGAAGACAAACAGCACCGTGTAGTTCACCCCGGGGCTGAAGCTGGTGAAGAGGAAGACGAAACCCAAGGGTGTGACGAGGACGATGGCCAGCTCCATCCAAACCAGCAACCGCAGCGGATGAAACCGGTCGGCCAGCATGCCCGCCGGGTAGATGAGGAACATCTGGATGGCGCCCGTCACGGCCGACAAGGTGCCGATCTGCTGCATGGTCAGGCCGAGCGAGAGGTTGGCGAAGACGCTGAACACCCCGCAGATGTTCGCGATGGTCCACACCGTCACATGGACATAGAGGAGAACGTAGATTTTCTGGCTGGTGCATTCCCGCACGTAGGCCTTGATCAAGTCCCACGGATGAGAGCGGGCCGCCAGCCGTTCGGCCGGCGGGTATTCGCCTTCCTTCACAAAAATGCACATGAGAGTGACGCCGACCAGGTAAAGCACGGCCGCCCCGAGGAAGATCGTGCTCATCCGTTCCAGCGCATGGGGAAAAATGAAAAAATTGAAGAAGACCCCGGCTCCGGATCCGACCAGGCGGAAGAGGGCCAGGAACCGCGCCATGAACGCGGGGGGCACCACGTCGTTGAACAGGTAGTAGAAAACCGTGCCGACAAAGAGGTCGGCCACGGTGAAGAGGAACACGGTCACGGCAATGACGACCACCGTGATGGCCCCCAAGCTCCAACCGGACAACTGCCCGAGGCCTCCCTCATGGAACCATCGGCCGATGTCGGGGGAAAGACCGATGATGGCCAGGAACACGGCGATGAAGGGCGTGGCGACCATGATGAAGGGGCGCCGCCGCCCCCAGCGACTGCGGTAGCGGTCGCTCGTCGTGCTGATCACCGGATTGAGCAGCATGTTGAGGGCCGCGGGGATGCTGGTGACGACCAGCCCGATGACCCAATCCGGCGCATCCAGAGCCTTGATCTGCAGCGGGAGGATGTTGCGCCAGATGACTCCGGTAAGGATGTAGCAGAAATCGCCCCAGAGGAGCCAGAAGAACAAGGCTCCCAGCCCCCCCAAAGTGTAGGTCAACGTTCCAGCCTTGTAGACTTTGGGGGCCGCAGGCTGGGGCACATCCGACATCAGTCAGCAGGGAGTTGGACGTGCCGAGGGCGGAGGGGCAAGAAATTTCCAGCCGTGAGACGGTCCAAGCAGCTCATATCAGGCTTGCCCGTCCACACTCCGGATGTAACGACGGCAAGAGGGCCGGGCACCCCCGCACCCGACCCCCACCCAAAGATCCCCGCGGCGCACGCCGCTCACGGGACGATGCTGGCTTGCACGCGGTAGAATTCCTGGGCCGCCGCGGGCACCGTGAACTCCTTGCGCTCGTAATCGTTCGTGATGTTGATGCCGGATTGGTTGGCTGCGTTCGAAACGGTGACCGGGGAGTTGGTCCACGGGCCGGCGGAGAGGTTGGTGGTCATCTGGACTTGGTAGCTCACCCCGCCGGGAGGGTTCTTGCGCCCCACGTAGTTGAAGACCGAGTTGGTCCCGACCTTGGTTGCGGTGAGCAGCGCCGGCGAGCCGATGGTCGGGTTGCCGTCGAAGGCGAACTCCTCATTGTTGTCAAACGGGTCGCCATCCGGGTTGTCCGTGCCGGCGGTGCTGGTGAACCCGGGCACGGCATTAGTCCAGTAGGAGACCCATGAGGCGTAGTTGCCCACGGGATTGGTGGACTGAACCGAGAGAATGCCGGTGGATTGGGCGAAAACGTAGTTCACGCCGTTGGTGGTGTTGGTCCAGTTCCCGCCGGCGCCGTTGAAAGCGGTGACGAGGAAGTTGGTGCCGTAGGAATTGGTCAGGGTGCTGGCCACCAGAGTCCAAGTCGCGTTGGTGTTGGTCGCGGCACCGGTGAGATCGAGGGCGAACCGGCCGTCAAGGACGGTCGTGCCGGCGCCGAGCAAGGCGGTGTTGGTTCCGCTACCGCCGATGAGGAACTGCAGGCTGCCGTTCGTCCCGAGCCGGAGGGTGCCGGCGGAAACCGTGGTGTTTCCCGTGTAAGTGTTGGTCGCATTGAGCGTAACCGTCCCGGCGCCGTCCTTGGTCAGCGAACCCGTGCCCGTCCCGATCACCCGCGTCACCACCAGGTTGCCTGCCCCGCCCACCGTCAGGCCGAAGCCAGAGCCGGTGATCGTCCCCACGTTGGTCAGATTCAGCGTGCCTGCATCCACGTTGATGCGCGCATTGGTCGTCAGTGTGACTGAACCATTGTAGGCGTTGGTCCCGGCCAAACTGCGCAAAGCCCCGCCAGAGGAGACGCCCGAGCCACCGATCGTCAAAGCTTCGTTGGTCACCGTGATGCCTCCCTGCACCTCCAAGGCGCCGCCGGATGTCACCGTGGTGCCGGTGTTCGTGGCTCCCAAGGCCCAGGCATTTGAGATGTTGAGCGCACCAGAGCTGATCGTGGTCGTCCCGGTATAGTTGTTGCTGCCAGTGAGGGTCTGCGTGCCCGTGCCGGCATAGGCCAAGTTGAGCTGGCGAAGGGAACCGCCATCCTGCAAGGCGATCGAGGAGCTCGTGCTGCCGGAACCGATCAGTCGCACCGTGCCTTCGAGCAGGGATGCAGGCGCAGTCCCCGACACCCGGATCGTGCCATTCGAACCCGACAGGCTGTTGGCTTCCACCGTGTTGGCGAAGGTGCCGGCCGTCTCGGAAAGATTGATCAGGCCCCCGGACATCGTGATGTTGCCAAGGTTCACATTGACCGGATCCGAGGTCGAGCGGCGGACCGCCCCGATGCTGAGTGTGCCGTTGGACATGCTAAGATTGGTCACCGTGACCGAGGCGAGGATCGGGTTGTTCGAGGGGGCCAAAGTTCCGCTGAAGAAAAGAGTGCGGGTCGCATTGCTGGCAAAATTCAGCGTGCCGATGTTGACCGTGATCAGCCCGTTGCTCGTGGTCACGCTTTCAAAGCGGAAACCGCCAGCCGAGGCGTTGGTCACCTGATAATTGAAGACAGAGGCCGTAAACGTCCGCGCCGCGGATCCATCCGAGCGCATGCTCACCAAACCGGAGGTGCCGGAGGGATCGTTCGCGAAGTTGAAGGTGCCGACCGTGGCGTTGGTCGCCAACCGCAGGCTGCCGTTATTGCCAGCAGACGACGCCGAGACGATGGCCGTGTCCGTGTCACCCGGGACACCCACCGGAGTCCAGATGTTGCTGGAGGACCAGATGTTCGTCCCGGCTGTATTCGTGATCGAAAGCGAGTAGGTGGTTTGCGCTTGGACTGCGCTCAGGCAACACGCAAACGCTAGGAACCAAGCCAACAGGCGGCGATGGACTGGGAGGGGTGAGGTGGGGGAGTTCACTCGTGCAGCAATGCACGGGAATTGCGTCTGTGTCAATAGGCTTCCTGAGCTGTGAATCAGTTTGGGCATGGAAGTGGAAACAGCAAAATCCGTGCCACCTTCTTCGATCGCGATGCGGTTTCGGGCGCGAAACCCTTCGCGAGGCCGCCGCGGCAAAGCCTTAGGCGAGTGGCGCGCGCATGCTTATCGGACTTTTGAAACAGTTTTTACAAATCTGTTTCTCGACCGAGGATCTCCTGGGCTCTACTTCGCGGTCGCGGTCGGGGCTGGTCCACCACGCGGCGCCACGCCGCCCAAAGTCCCATCAAGGGGCAGAAAAAGCAGGGTGTCCTTATCGGCAAGCAAGGACCCCGGAGCGGGCGGTTCGAAGGGTGCAGTATATCTGGGGACGTTGCTGACCCGGATCTGGTCCACCCAACCGTCCAGCGCGGCCGGCATCTGGAAGAGTTCTCCCGGGTCGGCTGGAGCCCAGTCGGCGAGAACCTCGCCCTTGAGCCCCGATCGGAAGCGGCTCATCACGCCCGAGCGGTTCCAGTCAAGGGCCGGCTGGCCATCGACATAGAGCTCGGACACCCAGCCAACCTCGGGGCGGGTGTCCCAACTCATGGCAATGTGGTGCCAACGATCCTGCCAAAAGTCCACGGGCCTGACCATGCGCTGGGGAACGCGGCCAGGAGGGGCCGCCTCGACGATCCAGTCGAGGCTCGATCCGGCCATGGCGGTCAATTCGGGCTTGCCGGTGGTCATCGATTCGGCCTGCGCGGCCTGAAGCGCGAGGGACCACTTGGGCGCGATGAGAAGGGGGGTCTTTTTCGGTGCAGGGAGCAGGGCCGAGGACCAAGCCGGCTTGAACCAAAACTCGAGTGTGCCGCGCCGAGGGTCGAAGAACTGGAATGATCCGTCCGCGTTCTTTGCCCCCCGAGGGAACTGCAATCCCTTGCCCGAGAGCCTGAACGCCCGATCTTGCGACCCGCCACCGCTTCCAACCCCGAAGGGCGCGCCGGTTTTGTCGGGCGCCGGCAAGGGCTCGGGCTTGCCGGCCTGTGGTGGCAGGAACAAGTCCCGCGAGTCGCGCGCGAAAACAGGCGGAATGTCACCGCCCAAACGCACAAAGATGGTCCCGGCTTGGGTGGTAATCGCCGCCGTCCGATCTTCCGGTGCCGCCGGCAGATTGACCGGCTGGCCTGCGGGCAAGTCCGTTTTCTTGCCCGCGATGTCCAGCGACGCGGGGCGGTTGACTGTCACCGTCCCGGAGACGCCGCCGGGGATGGTGAACCAAAGGGGTGCCGCATCGACTTGCGCGGCATCGTAATACAGCCCCCGTGGCGCGACCAAGGCGACCCGCCCCTCGCCGGTGCGCGAAATGAGGGTTCCCGCGTGATCCAGCCGGCAAACACCGCCGAGCATTTCCGACGGAAGCCGGGCCCGTCCGTAGCCCACGCCGAGCGATGAGGTGTCGAGCGTCGGGACGAGCGGCCGCCAGTCGAAGGCGAATGTCCCGGTGTAGCCGCCGAACCAACTCCTGCGACTTTCGTCCGCCAGCGAAATCATGACGAGGCTGGCCTCGCGGCCCGCCATCAGTTCCATCCCCAAGGGCTCGTCCTCGGGCTTCTCGACCGCCAACCACGAACCCTGTGCTCGGGAGAGCTGCGAAAAGAGCGGCCGAGGCCGGATGAGCGCGCGGGTCCGGTTGACCAGCTCGGTGCCGTAGGCAACGAGTTCGATGACGTTGGAGGAGTGGATTCCCTCGTAGGGGATACCGCGCAGTTTTCCGTCGGGTGTGGTGAAGGCGAAGGCCAGGCGGTTGAGCCTTGTGTTGATCCAGTCGGCGAACCGCTGGTCGCCGCTGAGATCAAAGGCCACCTGGAAGAAGGAGGCATCGTGGTCCTGATAGCCGGCGGTGTGCGTGGGTTCGGTCTGCACGAGATAATCGCACAACTTGAGCAGGGCCTCCCCGGCGGCCGCGTCGCCCGTGGCGCGGTAATCCTGCAGGACGCCCCAAGCCCTTGCTCCGTGCTTATAGAAAGCGCCGTAGTAGTCTTGGTTGACCAGTCCGGTCGTGGTCCGCAAGTCAACCAAGCGGGATCGGGCCTCCTGCACCAGCCGGACGTAGGCGGGGTCCCAAGTCTGCGCGTAGAGGATGGCAGCGCAGCCGTAGGCGCGAAAGTTTCCGGAGGTGGCTCCGATGTCGGGCAGGACCGAGGGGTCGAAGGCCCGGCGCAGATACTGCCCGAAGTTCAAAGTCACATCCAGCGCCCGGCGATCACCGGTGAGATAGAACTGGTAGAGGTGGTTGAGAACGTCGAAGGCCTGATGGCCACCGGCTGCGACCACGCGTCCCGGGACGCCGGTCCAGTAAAGCATGCTGTCCTCCGAGGTCAGGCCGTTCAGCTCGGCTCCGAACGGTTTGCCTGGCAACCCCCAGTGCGAGAACTTGAAGTCGTAGAAGTGCCGACTGATGGCATCGGCGTAGTTGCGGTAATCGCGCTGGCCGCTGCGGGCATAGGCCAGCCATGAACTCGTGCGCATCCCGTAGTCCATGTTGGAGTAACGGTAGTTGAGCCGCGGCCAGCCATCGCCCGGGCTCTCGCTGTTCGAAGCGTAGGTATGTGGTCCCGCGCCGAAGTCGAGGAAGCCATGGTCCCCGAAACGGTGCGCCTGCCCCGCGAGGGCTTGGTCGAAAAACTGCTGCAGGAAGGCTTCCTGCCGGGGAAAGGCCTTCGGATCATAAGGCTGCAGAGGGCCCATCGCCGCGGTCTGGTGCAGCCAGACCGGATCCTGACTGGCGAAAGGCGGCTGCGCCGCAGCCTCTCCGGAGGCCTGCGCCACGGACAAGGCATTGCCGCCGCCCGGGGTGAGAAAAAGCACAAGGTCATGCGTGCGGGCGGTTGCGGCCGCGTCGCCAGGATTCTGGCTGCGGAACGCCTTGCTTCCCCCCGGATACGACTTCTCCAACCAATCATCGCCCACATGATCGGCGATGGCGGCGGGGCGGTAATCGAGCATGCGCCCGGTGCGACTCGACCAGAGTTTGGCCACCAGACCCGAGGACCCGACGGAAATCTCCTTGGGGAAGAGCCGGGCCAAGTTCGGGATCGTGACACCCACGCCGCAGTTCTGCCCCGAGACCACCGCGCTCTCGCCGGCCACGGCCCCCTCCTTCACCTTCTGCGCGCCCCGTCCGAGGCTGAAGCGACTTTCGTTGCGGCGGTGGTGTGGGAAGTCCTCTTGGAACAACCAGATCTCCTCACTGCCACCGGCGTTCTGCAGGACTTCCCATGAGGACTTGGCGTCATCACCCGCAAGGTCGAAAGCCGCCTGCCACGGCGCGGCGAAGGCGGGACGCATGCGGACCGCCAGATCCTTGATCTGCATCTGGCTGGAACTGCGCGTCATCACGAACGTGTGCTGCATGAGCACCACCGGTTGCCCCGCGCTGAAAGTCAGCCGCACGACGTAACGGCCCATTTCCTTGCCCTGGGCGTCACGCAGAAAGCCCTCGCGACGGACGACCACACGCTGCGGCCCTGCGACTTCAACGCGCGGTGCCTCGTCGATCCCGCCGCCGACTTCGCTGCCCTCCACGTCCTTCTGGTCGCGCACGGTCAGGACTCCCTCGCGGTTTTCCACCGCCAAGCTCTCGCCCAGCCAAGCCTTGGCCACCAAGGGCCCCTGCGACGGCATCTCGAAGCGGACCGCACCGGTATCGACGATGAGGGCCGCAGCCGTCTCGGTGACGGTCACACGAGGCGCATCCGCGGCACCGCTCTTGATCTCCGATCCGAACTCGGCGAAGTAGCTTTGGCCCGGCGCACCATTGAACGACAGGCCCAACCACTTGATCGATCCGTTTGGCCCCCAACGGGCGAGCACTTCGGCTTGGCTGGGGACCTCTTGGCCCGCCTCGTTGATCACCCGCACCAGCCTTTCATCAGCCAAGGTTCCGCCCGGAAATGACACGCCGCAGTAGATCGGCCAGCTTTTCACACCGCGGGCCGCCTCCGGCCAATCCACCGGCAGTGCGACTTTGGACCGCGACGGCAAAGGCATCGCCAAGCCAAGATGCAGGTCGCGCACGATGCTCGCACCCGCGGCGTCCGACAGCACCAGCTTGTAGTCACCGGCCGGCAGGGCCGCGGAGGAGATCTTGAACGGCAGCACGGACAAACCGCTTGTCTTGATCGAGGATTCGGCGATCCGGTGCGTGGCATCCCAGAGGGCCAAGCTGAGGGTGGCCTCCTGCGGAGATCCGGGCGGCGGCGTGAAATAGACCTGCCCCCCCACCCCGCCATCCCCGGCCCACAGGCGTTCTCGGTCCACCTGCCAATCCAAACGCTCCCGCGGGACCACCAATTGCTTACGCGAGAACAACTCGGTGGCCGAGCCGAGAACGCCACGCCCCTCGAGAACGGCGAAGGTGTAGGACCCTCCGCGCCCCTGGGGCAACGGGACTGTCATCATGGCCTGCTGCTCCTCACCGGTGATGTCGAACGTCTCCTCCTTCACCACGACCGCTTGCCGGCCGGAGGTGTCGGAAACGCGCAAAGTCATGCTCGATCCCGCGGTGCCACCGCTCCATGACGCCCCCACCTTCAGTTGGCCCGCGGAGGACGACTCCGGAAAGTAGAATTGCTTGAGCGCCACGGCATCCGACTCTTTTTTCGTGCCGCTGCCGAGCCTCAAGCGCGGCCAAGCGGCAGACTGCTCGCCCTCCACCCACTCGATGAGACCGGCCCCCTCGGGGAGCAGATAACGCAACTGCAGCGGAATCTGCTTTCCGCTGTCCCCCTCCACGCCGAGATCCTTCCAAGGAAGCAGCACTTCGACCTGCCAACCCGACGGACCATCCAGCAAGGCCGCGGTGCGCACCGCTCCCGTCCAAGGTTGCTTGTCTCGCTCGGCGTAGAAGACGCCTTTCGCATTGACGATCACCTTGATGGGGGCTTGCCCGGGCGTAGGCGAGACCTCCATCTCCAAGGCATGGTCACGCCAGACCCTTCCCCCGTTGCTGGTGACGGCCGCCACTGGGCCGTTCGGCGGGGCCTGCAAGCGCGCACCAACCACAAGTCCTTCCTTCGTCGCGAGGAACCTGACATCCGCCCACTCCAAAGCACCTCCGCCCGGCCCTCTCGCGGACGTGAAGGCTCCGGCTGATGCCGCGGAACCCCAAGCGGGATCGGCGAGATTTCCGTCAATCGCCACTTCGTCAACCATGGCCCCAACCTCAATGACGGTGGCAGCAACACGGGGCACAGCACGCCAAGTCGATGCTTGGTCTGCGGTCCACGCCAGGACCGGAAGGCTCGAAGGTTCGGCCTCCGAGCTCTCAACGGATGGAACCACCCATGGAAGCATCATTGAAGCGATCGCTGCGGATCCGAGCCAGTGCGGGCGTTTATGGCGTTTCATGCGGAAAGAAGAGTGCAACAGTCTTTGCAACAGTTCGTCAAGCCATGATCTCAGATTAACCCCCATTCAGAGCGTATCACTGCGGGATCAACGAATCTAGGTGGACAGACGTGTCTCTATCTGTTTCAATTTTTGAACCATGGCATACGACACCGATCCGCAAAGCCCCCTTCCTTGGAAAGACTGGACAGTGTTTCGGGGCACAGATTGCGCCAGCGATGGCGAACTTCGTGGGGACCAGCGAGTTTTCAGAGCTTACTTCAACCGACGAGTCGATCCGGTCAATTTTTTCCTCGAGTATGAGGCGAGCATCGCACCAGAGGCAGCCGCCGGGACTTTCAGCGATCTGTCCTGCCATCTCGGCCCCGTCCAGTTTTCGCTGGGTTCGAACCGGAACACCTTCACCGGCATCCGCGGCCCCGGGAAAGGTCGCAACCCTGACACGGCCCCGCTGATCGAGCCGGGGAAAAGCCACCGCGTCGCTTTGACCGTGGCGGGCCGGGATTGCCGCATGCAGGTGGACGGACGGGAAGCAGGAGGACTGTTGCTTGATCAGCCCCTTGAAGACTGCCCTCTGGAGTTCTACTGCTGGTGCGGCCCCTGCCAGTTCCACGTGGTCGGCCTGCGCACCGGAGGACGTCTGCCCCCGCTTTCCGGAGCACCTTGGATTGCGGAAAAAGAACGCCTCCACAACATGCAGCAGAGCATCGAGTGGATCGAACACAAAGGGAAATTCCTGCACGAATGCAGCCTGCCGGGCGAAGGGAGGGACCTCGGCGTGTATCCGGCGCACCCCAACGGCATCCAGTTGAGCCGCGACCGCTTCCTCATCATTTACTCCACCCGGGCATCACGCGGCGACGACGATGAGAAGAGCGGGGTGTATCAACTGCGCGAGGGCAGCTTCGACGGGCGGGTGCTCAAGGAGGGCTGGATCTGCCGCACGCAAGACGATTGGGAACCCTTGGGCGACGGGAAAAGATACGTCCGCCAGCACGGACATCTCACCGTCTTCGGCGTCCCCAAAGGAGCGATCATCCAGGGGCGTCGCCAGCCGCACGAAAACCTCTTTGCCGTCCTCTGGAGGGTGGAGGCGCGCTGGATCGATCCGCAGACCGGATTCATGGCCTATGTGCAGGAGCATCCGGAATTGACGGAGAGCACGCGCGGGGTGGAGTGGATGCAGTTCCGGCTCAACGAAAGCGGGGATGACATTGAAATCCTTCAGCCCCCCACCCGACTGCGCCAAACGGGCTACTCGGAAGGCCCGGCGTTCTGCCGGCACGAATCGGCCGCCAGCATGGTGGCTAACTTCGCCCCGCCCGTGCCGCACAACGCCGAAGCCAGCGAGTGGGTTCATGCCAACACCATTTACGTCCCCGGAGCGCGCGGAACCACGGACCATCAGTCGATCAAGGTGCATACCGAGGGGGCTGTTGTCCCGCTGCGCTTCCGCTACGATCAGGCAACGCATCGCTACCAATGGGTGGAAACCGGCGAGCCCTTCGGCGGATTAGGTCAAGGCCTCTTCGAGGGCAGCATCGCCCGAGACAAGAGCGGCTGGATCATCATGGCGCGGCGCGTCCAAGGCGATGCCGTGGCCTTCGGCAGGGTGGACGATCTCTTCGGCCCGAAGGTCCCGATGCAACTGGCCCAAGACCAACGCAATGGCGCGCCCACCGTCCTCTTCATGTGCCCCGATGGAATCCTTCGCAGGACGGGGGGACTCCCCGGGGTTTCCCCCTACCACCTCGAGCGAAATCCGCTCTACATCATGGATATCCATCCCGACCGGGGATTCGCCTACAGCAACCCGCGCGTGATCTTCGACGCCAACCGCGCCGGCGTCCCGATCCCAACCACGCCGATCGTGGATTTCGGGAAGGTTCTGCCGCATGCCGGAGGCAGGTCGCAAACGATCCTCCACCGGCTCCGCTCGCCAATGCTGAGTGATCCGCGCCGGCCGCAATACAAACTCACCCCGCCAGAGGTTGAGGCCTCGGGCATCTATGGCGCCAAAATCCACTACAGGGAGCCATGGCCTGGAGCTTGGGAGTTCTGATCCCGCACCGGCTGGGCGGGAGGCACACCAACCGAACTGTTTGAGCCTTGACAAATTTGAAACACGCGGGCTAACTGGACCACTAGAAAATGAAACAACCAAGCGCATCTGTTTCCAAAAAAAGAGTCAGAAAGTGGCTCGTGGGCAAATTGAGGACAGAGTTGGAAAACCTGCAAGCCCCCCCCGGTTCGAAGCTGCCCTCCTGCCGGGAGTGGAGCCAGCGTCTGGGCGTTTCCTACTCATCCATCCATCGCGCGCTGGCCGAGCTTCAAGAGCAAGGGTTGATCCAATCCCGACCGCGCAGTGGATGGTGCACGCCGGGCCGGACGGATCGCGTTGCATCCTCACGGATTCTCACGCCAGAAAACGAGGCCTGCGGGCGGGAAGTTGTTCTGCCATTCCTTTGCAAGGACTCCGCGGACTTGCTCGAACAGCCGGAGAACTGGTCGGGCAAAATCCTGTCTTCCATCTCGCGCACCCTCGGGGAGCAAGGACTTCGTCTCTCCTTGCTCAACGACTCCAGCACACTCGATAAGCACACCCTGCCGACCAAGACGATCCGCCTTATCGAGTCCATGCCGAAGCCGCCCGCCGGGGTGCTCATGTTCGCCCAGCCGGGTCTGGAACCTTTCCGCGCGTGGCTCAAAGACCGCGGCATCCCCGGCCTCACGATCGGCATCCCGGACAACGCAACGACGACCAACTTTGTCTCGACGAACTTCCGGGAAATCGGCCGGATCGCGGGCGTCGCGTTCGGAACGTGCGGGCTCGATCACGTGGTCTATCTTTACGGAGACTTCCATCAACTTCCTTCGGAGCGGCAGTGCCTCGAGGGATTCTGCAGCGGCTTCGCCGAGACCACGGGACGCCTCCCCAACGCCCTGGGCTTTGGTTATGCGGCGGGCAGTCCGCGGAAATTCGGCTGGGGCGCAATGAAGGACTATCTCCAACGCACCAGCACACCACCCCAGGCGGTCTTTGCCGCCGGCGACTACCTGGCTATCGGGGCCATCCAAGCCTTGCATGAGCACGGCCTGCGCTGCCCTGATCAAGTGGTCGTGGTGGGAACGACCGGATTGGATTTCGCCGCCCTGACCCGCCCCTCACTCACAACCATCGACCAACCCATGGAAGCGCTCGGCAGGCGTGCCGCTGAGATGCTCCTGCAAATGGCGGCCCAGCCGGGTTTGGTTCTTCCCGGCGTCGTGCTCCCCTCCGGGGTGAGTTTCCGTGAGTCCTTTCCGGCCACCGCCGACTTGGTTGAAACCTTGCGGGAGGAGTTCCCCGATCTCGGCATCACGAACAACCCGACACCTTGCGCCGCACCGGCCGAAGACGAGAGCGCAAGTCCGAGCCACGTTGGTTCTTAGCAGGCGGCAGGCTGCGCACGACTGAAGACACCATGTCATCCCCCGCGGTGGTAGAACAAGCGACCCTGCGCAAGCTCCCGCAAGCCGGCATTGGATGGCTCGATGTCGGCGAGGAGGAGAGAGCGCTCGTCAATGAGGTCATCGACCGGGGCCTCCTCAACCGGTATTACGCCGTGGATCCGGAGGAACCGCCGCTCATGGCGCAGACGCTGGAGAGGGAGTTCCGCACGAAGATGGGGCGGCGTTACGGCCTCGCGGTTACCAGCGGAACAGCCGCCCTTTCCGTGGCGCTTGATGCCCTGCAGATCGGCCCCGGCGACGAGGTGATTGTTCCCGTCTATTCGTGGATTTCATGCGCCACCGCCGTGCTCCGTTGCGGTGCCACGCCCGTGTTTGCCGACATGGACCTCAGCCTGAGCATGGACCCGGCCGAGATCTTGCGCCTGGCCAGTCCCCGCACGAAGGCGGTGATCGTGGTCCACTACCAAGGCGTGGCTGCGGCAATGGATGCCGTCCTAGAAGCCGCGGGAAAGCGCGATCTGCGGGTCATCGAGGACTGTGCCAGCAGTTGCGGTGCCAGCTACCGCGGCAAACGCGTGGGCTCGATGGGCGACATCGGCACCTACAGCTTCCAGACCAACAAGATCATGACCTCGGGCGAAGGAGGAATGGTCCTGATGGACGATCCCGTTCTTTTCGAACGCGCCTGCCGGGCCCACGACTTGGGGCTTTTGCGTCCAATGCACGCCGCCCAACTGGGCGCGCCGTCGCTGCCCGGCTTTGCGGGAGCACAGCATCGTGTCACCGAGTTGAACGCCGCGGTGGCTCTGGCCCAATTGCGCAAGCTCGACCGCTACATCGCCCGCTGCCGCGCCATGACCGCCCGCATTTGGGAGCGGGTCGGACGCCCGGAGCAATTGACTTTCCGCCACATCCCCGACCCCCAAGGTGATCTCGGGATCGAAAGTTATTTCTGGCCGGAGAAAGTGGAGACAACCGCCGCCCTGCGCGAGGCGATCAAGCGCCGCGGAGTTGATTGCGAGAAGCGCACCGGCACCTACTCCCACTGCGCGCGCGACTACATCCGGCTGAGGGCAGCCACCCGGCCGGGCACCAATCCGCTCTCCTCATTCCCTAATTGGCCGGCCCTCGGATACCATGCGGAGGATTTTCCGAGGATCAACAGCCTGGCCGATCGCATGCTCGCCCTCCCGATGGGCATACGGTTCAGCGACGATGATGTGGAATACATTGCGGAGTCGCTGGCCGAGGCCTTCGAAGAAGTCTTGGGATAATGCCGTCCTGACCTCATCCCGCCGTGGACAGATTTCACGTGCTGCCCCGCTGCGCACCGACGAACCGCGCCCATGCGGAGGAGTTTTCCGGGAGAATCTGTCACCAGCCGCCCCTCAAAGTTCATGCTCTGACTGAATTCGCCGAACCCGTGGCCTCGATGGGCTCCCGCAGGACAGAGGCCACCAACAAGGCAGCCGGATCACCCGGCGATGGCCGCGGGCGGAGGGAGTTCCCTGCAAATTTCCCCGAGTCGGTAGCCGAATCCGATCGGCCCCAGCGTTTCCAGGGACACGACACCATTCTCGCGGCGGTAGAGCCGCGGATGAATCTCGGCCTCCGGCTTCGATGCCTCCGGGTAGAATTGGGGCGCGTTGGTTTCAACGCCCATGATCGTTCCAACCTGCGCAGCCAACTGGACATGCGGCATCATTGAAAGCATCGGGTTGGTCAGATCCTGCACCATCAACGGCATGCCGTGGGCCTTGGCCCAGCAAGCGGAAAGGATGGCACCGGTCTGCGTTTTGCAGGTCTTGAGGGCGACGCCCGACCATCCCAGATCGCGCCCCATCCTGATCATCTCCCAATCATGCGCACTCTCGTCCATGAACAAAGGTTTCCGGGCGCTGACGGACCGCACATCCCACGCGTTGGCATGCAGGTCGTAGGGGAAGGGTTGCTCCACGTAAAGCAGGCGCGCGAAAACGTCCGGTGCCTCGCGAAGCAAACGATCCAACGCGTCGTTTACCGCCGCGGCATCGGGTGCAGTGCAATTGAAGTCTGCGGAAAACCACTCGACGCCGCAGGCCAGCCCCAGACGGCCAACCTCCACCATGCGGGCATGGTCCCATTCCGGATCATTGCCCCGCAGCTTGATCTTGAGACACTTCAGGCCGTCGCGAGCGATCCAGTCGGCCAACAAGACCGGGTAGCCGTCGCGCGGCTCATCCCCCGACAGATCGGCGGGGGAGAGCGGGTCGAGGCCCCCGACCAGATGCCACGCGGGCAGGTGTTGCGCAGGCTGCGGCACCAGGAAGACATCGGGGCGGAGCCCATGGAATGAAGCGACGGCGCAGCCGCTGGCGGGCTCGAGGAAGTTGCCCAAATCGCTCCCGAGCCAATCCTCGCCGTAGAGCGCATAGACGGGCTTTTGGTGCAATTGGCCGAACGCGTCGTGCAGGGCGAGGTCGAAGGCTGAACTCGTGATCAACGCCGCCAGCCACGGCATGCCTTCCGCACCCGGATGAGCGTGGTTGTGCTCGCGCAGCAGCCGCGGCAGTTCGTGGCGGAGAAAAGCCTGCCCCAGTTCCAAGGGATGTCCATACTCGCCGAAGTCAACCCAAGCTTTGGTCAACACCCGGGCCAACGACTCCACACGCGCCTGACGCTCGCCGTAGTCGCAGTCACTCGGCCACCCCCAAGCCACGCTCAGCGGCGTCTCACCCCACCCCTCCGCAGGATTGCCCCTGCGGTCCTCCACGCAGACCTTGACCCGGGCCACGGATACTTGCTGAACCACGGAGGTGCCGAACTTGAGCGGAACCCGCGTGGTCACCGGCAAGAGGTAGAGTTCCACGGCAACCGCGCGGACATCGGAAGAACGCGACATGCAACAGATTATGGAGCAGATCCCAAGCAGTTGAAACAACGAAGCGTCGGCAAGATTGGGGACCAGCCTATTTGCCAGCCGGCTCGAGACGCCAAGCTGACGCCTCCCAACGGAGAGTTCCGCCCAGCGCTTTCCCTCTCATTTCCCGCCGGGCAGCGGTCAGCTCCGGTTTGACCAGAGTCCACGCCGTGCCGCTTTCCTCCTCGAAGATTTCGAGGGCGCAGCGGTCCAGGAAAACCCTCAGGCGGATGCAGCTGCGGCCCGGTCCGGTCCAGCGCTTCCGGCCATCGACCCAGAGCAACCCCTTGCCCTTGTCGAAGTGAAAGTTGATCGATCCCGCCTCGCTGCCCCAGTGAAGGTCGAACCCGCCACATTGCTCGAGCCCCAAACCAACCTCCAACTCGACGAACTCGCCGGCCGTCTCGTCGAACCACGCTTCGATTCCGGCGTCCCCTGCCTGCCCGGAAAACTTTTCCGGTAGCGCGCCGGCACGGAATTGGCGGACGGACGGATCCACGGTCTGGCGCAGTGTCTTGCTGGGCGAGAGTGACAATCTCCGGGGGAAAGCATGGCATCCACTCCAACCCTCGCTGGCCCCGACGGGCAGCGTGCGGATCCACCCGAGAAGGATGTCAGCCTGGCCCTCACCCGGAGCGCGCAGGATCTGCGTGGCATACAAGGCGCCGGAATCCAGCGTGTCCGTGCGCACCGGCTGGAAGAGATTGGTGCCATGGTCCCACGCACCGACGAAGTATTGCGGGCAGTCGTGGGGCGAAATGAGGAGGACCCATGCGTCGGCAAGTGGGAAAAAGTTCGGACATTCAATGTTCCATGCGGCTGGCTCCGGATGCTGGAAGAGGACCCCCTCGAAGGTCCATTCCCGCAACCAACGGTCGTGGCAGCGGTAGAGCAGCACAGACCCACGCGGCTCGCCTTCCCGCACGATGCTGCCCCCCGTGACGGCGAAGACCGATCCACGCTCCTCGAGAAGAAAAGGATCGCGCCATTGCTCGACGTCCAAGCCGCCGTGCAACCCGCTGGTCATCACCGCGCCCGGCGTCCGGTCCACAACCAAGTTACCCGCGCCATCCAAGTCCGCCACAGCCAAGTGCTGCTCCGGCAGCCTGCCCCCGCCGTAAATGACCGTGAAGAGCAGCCCGAGCCGGCCGTCCGGCAGCTCGCGGGCCGAGCCGGAGAAGATGTGTTCTTCGCCGAAATCGGCCCGCGGCTCGAGGGCGGTGGGATGCCGCACCCAGTGCGCAAGGTCCGTGCTGGTGAGGTGCCCCCAACTTGACGCACCGCCGCGGGGGTCGGTCGTGTTCTGCTGGTGAAAAAGATGGAACGCCCCCTTCCACCAAACGGCACCATTCGGATCGCCGATGCGCCCGGAAGAGACGGTCGGATGCAGACGGGGTTTGATCACGGAAGGCAAAAGCACGGAGAGATGGCCGGTTGGACGAACACCCCACGGCTGCTCCCAGGACATCGTTTTGAAATGGCTTGCAACAGTGTGTAGCCTACTGTGTCATTCCTGCCAAGGATCCGCAGGTTTGTTCATGACACTGACCACTGACTTCGAATGCGGCAGCGGCACCGCGCGTCAGATAAGCGAGAACCACTGGGAGATCGACACGGTCGGAGACTCTTTCGGCTACAACAAGTTCTTCTGCTTCGAGGCGGAAAACCTTGATGGAGAAAGTCCGGCTGATTTGCGCGTGGATGTTTTTCCCGACCCTGCCTTGGGCGCTTCGAGTCATTTTCTTGGTCATTTTCCATCCAACATTTGGTATTCGGCCCGGAATTGGCAGCGCTGGATTCCGCTCCGGCACACCTGGGAACAATCGGTTGATTTCCTGCCCGACCGGATCTCTTTGCGGATTCCCTTGGGGCCGGGCGCGAGGTTCCAGGTGGCGACGAATCCGCCCTTCCGCTACTCGGATTTCCTTAAGTGGGTGCAAGGTTTGAAGGACTCGACGTGCGAAACCCTGACTGTTTCTAGCTTGGGGGCGAGTTTCGAGAAGCGTGAGATACCTTTGGTCACAATTGGCGATGGGCCGGTGAGACTCGTCGTGCTGGCCGGACAGCACGCCTCGGAGCACAGCGGAGTGTGGGCGACCAAGTGCATCGTGGACTTCCTGCTGTCCTCAGCCGCGGAGGCCGCGCGCCTGCGCAAGGCCTTCACGTTCTCGTTGGTGCCCATGTTGAACCCCGACGGCAACGTGCTCGGACGCAGTGGCGCGGGGGCAGAGCAGTTCGAGGTGAACAACAGCCTGGACTTTGGCGGCGTGCTGAGGGGAGAGGCTCCTCTTTACACCGAGAACCGCCTGCTCTGGGAATGGCTGCGGAACGAGAAGCCGGAGGTGTTCCTGCACTTTCACGGCTATCTCGGTTGGCGGGCTTTCGGTGACTTGCCCGCGGACGGTATCTACTTCAATCCCCCGTTTCCGGATTCGGATGCCCGGTCGCCGCACGCCCGTTACCGCCAAGCCATCCTCGAACGCTTTCTCTTCGACACCCCGGGCCACTCAGGCCACTTCGGAGAAGTGGGGGAAAATCTCCCCGGCATGGTGGACTATGCCTTGGCCCGAGCTTTCGGAACGTCGGCGCTGCTCTACGAGGTCAACAGCGGCACCGTGGGCGTCTCCGAGCAATACCGCCGAGGCCTCCAAGTGCTGCGCGCCCTGACGACGGCCGTTCTCGAGTCGCGTGGAGGAGAACCCCTCCCCTGAGGTCACTGCCCGGAGGCGTCTCCGCTCGGGCCGAGCTGGGCGAACAACTCCAAGACGTATCGCAGATCCTCCGCCGCCCACGACAGCCGGTCGCCGGCACCGGGAGCCTCGATCACCCAAGGGCCGCGGAAACCGGCCCGGAGAAGTCCGCCAACCAATTGACGATGATTCACGTCCCCGTCCCTCAGACGCGACATGAAGACTTGCCCGTGGAACGTGCGGTAGAAGTTCTTGAGGTGGGCGATCGTCGTGCGGGCAGCCAGCGCTTCCAGCATCTCCGGCAAGGATGGCGGATCCGCCATGGCCAGAATGTTGCCCGCATCGAGTGTGGCCCCGATGTGCGGCGAGCCGACTTGATCGAGAAAACGCACCGTGGCCTCCAAGGTGTCATGCACGTAACGCATGTGCGACTCCACGCCGACCGGGAGATTCAAATCGCCGTAGCGATGGGCGACGCTCTGGGCCCGGCGCACCAACCGGGTCCAGTCCTCCTCGCCGGCCAAAGCGGAACCATGCAGGTGCCAGTCGTGCAGATGAACCGAAGGATCGGGGTGCCGCAATTCTCCGGTGAGAAAATTTATGGCCACCACCGGCAACCGCCGCACCGCCTGGCCGTAAAAATCCAATGCCACCTCCATCTCCCTCTGGTAGGAGGACTCGTCTTTCTGCAGAAGATCCACTCCCGGGGCACCGATCACCACCGACTCGAGGGCCGACCGATCGAACGCGCGGCACAGCGCATCGAGGTAATCCGCATCCGTCAACCCTCCGAACAAATCGCGCCGCCTGACCTCGACGCCGTCATAGCCGCAGGCCCGAGCCCAGCTCATGGCCTCGTCCAGAGTGGACCCTTGCTCCGCAAAATTGATGTGCATCAGCACCTCTCCGCACGTTTTTCGCATCGTCATAAGCGGGATGTTTGCTCAAGGAGCGAACTGCCTGTTTTGCACCACGCGCCAGCGGTAGAAGGAGTCGAGCGATGCTGCTCCGGCCGCGAAGCCCACCGCGTAGTCCGGTATGGCGGGGTTGTTGGGATCGATGTAGCGCTCAAGCGTGGTGGAACCGCGGTATTCGCCCGCCACGGTTCCCCGGGCCTCATCCCAAGTCCCCGGGTTGCTGCCGCCTCCCTGCTTGAGGGCCTGCGCACGCACATGCACGGTGAAGGTGTTGGATTTGGTGGTGACCCGCGGATACACCGTCGTGTAAATCCGCTCCCGGATGTTTTCGCCAGTCAGCCGGTTGTTGTTCCAGAAGCTCGTGGCCCACGCATCCTCGGCCCCCGCGGCCGGGTTCTCACCGACGGGAACCATGTGAATGCTGCAAATATCCGTGGCCGAGCGGAAAATGTCACCGCCGTCGAACCGTCTTTGGAACTGCCGCAGAACGGCCGGAATGTTGAGAGGACGGCGGGTGCTCCCCACCGCCCGGACCGTGGAGTCCGCGGCGTCCACGGGGCCGTTGTTGTCCATGTTGACAATCGACGACACCTTGTGCCGGGGGGCGTGGCCATTCGGCACGGCTCCCAGTCTCTCGTTGACCAGCACGGCTTGCAGGCCCGTGGAACGCTCGATGTAGGTGAAGGGCAGGATTTGGTAGTTGAGGTTGACCTTGCCCGCCGTGGAAAATGGTTCACTGATGGCATAAGGTTCGACCACCGGCATCCAAAAGAGGTCCATCAAGAGATGATCCGCCGGGGACGCCTGCCCCGGATGCCCTGCCTGTGGTCGAAAAAGCAAGGTCTGCCATGGAGTGCCAGACTTCAACATAGTCGGCAAAGACCCGAAGACGCCCGGTGAAGGCATGATGCGATTTGGCGAGGAAAACGTCGCGAACCCCCCGTATTGCAGCGCATAGCGGAAGAAATAGGGCACGAAACCCAAGTAACCGGAATAACCCGCCCTGTCCTCCTCCCAACCTTTGAAGGTGTTGCCTTCGTCGGGCTTGTTGATGAACGGTCCGTCGGGCGCCACGGAAAACCCGCTGTCCCAGTCGCCCGTGGCCACGCCGTTGCCCGCGTTGAAGGCCTCGGGCAAATCGCTGGAGCGGAACTGGCTGGGACCCGAGCTCCCCATGCCGGAGGTGTTGGCATAACCGGGCTGCGCACGGAAGCCGGGGACGTGGCCGGTGGAGCCGGATTCACGCAGCATGTGGGAAAGCATGTTTCCCGGATTCCATGAATTGGTCCAAAGCGAGGCGGGGACCTCGAACTGCCCGTTGATCAGGCGGAAATCTCCGTGCGCCGGATAGACGGTGCGCACGACATCCGCGCCATCAACGATATGCGCCCCCGATCCCTGCGCGGCAGGAATGCCCATGTAATGCCATCGACGCGTGGAATCGCCAAATGCGGTCAGCAAGTTGAGGCGCCCCCCTCCGGATGGCTCGTTCACACTGCCGGTTCCACCGACGAAATCCGTGTTGTAGGCCAACTGGCCATTTCCGAAGGCCCAGAACCTTTCCGGCGGCATCACGAAGGAAGAGGGCGCGATGCTATACGTCGGATAAGGCTGAGTTGCCAAGGTCAGCCCCAAGAGAGGGGAGATTTGCACAGCGTCCGGTCCTTGGAAGTTGCTTGGCAAAACTGCACCGACGTTCGCGGTCACCAAATTGGGCACGGGCCAGTCTGCGGACGGCAATTCTAGGTTGATCCGCTGCAAAACCGCGGAGGCGGGGGCCGCTCCTAGGATTTCGAGCGTGATGGCTCCTCCGGAGAAGGCGAGCGCGCTCCCCTTGGGCACGCGGAGCGTCCGGCTGACGACAACAGAGTTGCCGCCGAGATTGGTGCGGGCGCTGGCGGCGAAATAGCGGAAACCGAGGAACCCCGAACCTGCGAAGTAATCGAAGGTCTGGTTCATTTGCGAAGTGGTGTCCCCCAAGTTGACGGTCACCGCGTTGGTGGCATAAAGTTGTTGGCCATTGATCCTTAGGTTTGCCAGCCCCGATATCCTCACCGCGCCACGGAAGCTGACCTGCGTGAATCCCTGCATCGGGTCGAACAACTCCACGATCGGCATCGCCTGCACGGACACTTCATTCGTCCCAAGCGGCGCCGCGTTGGTGGCACCCAGCGTCCGATTTCGCAGGGGATCATTGCTTCTCCGCCAGGTGTCCAGAGTCTGCGCATCCACGCCCGGCGGATTGATCGGGGCATTCGTGGTGCCGGCCGACCCATCGGCCGTGGCGATGAGATGCAAGCCGAACTCGGAAACGCTCGGAAAACGCCCGAAGCCGCGGTAGGTCTGGCCGCCCCAGTTGCGGATGGAGGGAACGACCAGGCCGTGTCCCGGCGGAGCGAAATTGAAGGCTTGGCCCGCGTTCGTGCGGAAGTTCGCCGTGAACGCCCACTGGTCGGCCGGGTTGGTGGAAGTTCGTTGGGAGGGACTGGCCGCGTAAAGATACTCGTCGAACAAGTTCGCGCTGCGGATGTAATCGTAGATCGAGACCAGAAGCTGGCGGCGGTCCTGCTCGGCATACTTTCCGGAAAAAGCCGCGCCGAATCCCGGCACAGCGCGTGAAGTGAGCTGGTCGAGGAAATCGAGCAACTCAACGTTGCGGGCGGTGCTGGAAAGATCGTTGGCCGAGGTGGAATCTTCCCGCTGGAAGAAATAGGGCCTGTTGTTGATCGTCGCGCAGCGCGCGATCTGCCGGTCAAATGCGGTGGTGCGGCTGGTATTGAAGTTGGTTCCGTTGAGCTTGAAGACCGGCCAGATGGCGATCCGCGGCAGATTGAAGAGGCTAGTTTCGGGGGCGCGGCTGTGGGCCGTCAGGAAAAACCGGCGGCTCTCAACCAACTCTCGCGCGACCGGCAGGCTGGTCTGGAAGAGCATGTTGGTCGAGGTGCGTGTCGGCGATGACGCATTTATGTCATCGTCAAAAATCAGCTCGTCCACGGAAGCGTAGAGCCGCTTGAGCGGACGGCCGTTCGTCGAGGCGGCGAAAAATTCATCAGCGGCTGATCCCATGGGATACAGCCACGCGCGTGTTCCCGCCTCGGAGCCTCCGAAGCGGTAGACCGGGCTCAACTCGGTCGCGCGGCGCACCGCCTCGCGTGCTTGGCGGGCGGCGGGATCAACGAGTTCGAACTGCGTGCCGTTGGCCAAAGCCGGTAGATTGGCCCACGGGAAGACCGCAGACAGACTGGTGGTCCCGGGATGCCCGGGATACCTCTGCCATTCGTTTCGCGTCGGCTGGTAGAAGGCCATGCGCACGTCGTCGGTGCTCGTGAGCCGGGGCGTGTCCCAATAAGTCCCCTCGCCCGACGTGTTCAGGTTGACCTTGCAGCTCTCATCGTCGGTCCAGAAAGCGACGCGCCCGACAATCGGGTTGGTCGCGCTGGGTTGATCAGCACCGGAGAAGGAGACCACGCTGCCGGACTGACCGGTGGGCACGGCAAGGCGTCCGTTCTGCAGCACATAAAGCCACCGGACGGGCATGGGAGCCGGATTGTTTCCCGGGGCCGCCGCGGCACCGGCGACCGCGCCACCCGGCGCATTCGAGATGCTGAAACCCGCGACGGGATTGACGGTCCCGATCGTGTTGGAAGCGCGCGGATCAAGGATGGGATAGACCAGCGCCCGGTTGGTGGTTGGTGATCCGCCCAATGAATACGGCAGATTGACCGGATCGTTGAGGTCCGCCCAGACACCGACGGACGCCTTCCAGTTGGCCGGGGGCAAGTCGTTGGTCAGGTTGACGGCTCCGGCGACCATGCTCTCGGCCGAATAGAGTTTGTAAGCGGCGGCAAGGTTGCCTTGGGAATTGTAAGTCCGGATCATGCCGGGTTGCGACGCCCAGGCGTTGGTGATTCCCCCTGATGTCGCTGTCTGGATCTGGCCCTGCACGACGTTGACTGCAAAATCCGCCAACTGGCGGGCATGCGTCCCGGCGGTGAACGAGGAGGACCCTCGGCGCTCAGTTCCTGCGCGGGACAAGAGCAAGACCACCAACGCAAGCAGGAGAACCAGAAAGGAGAGCACAATCACAAGAGCGGCTCCCCGCGATTCCGCCCGGCCGCCGACGTCCGACGGAGATGATCGTGCGCACCTGCAAAGCTTCGTTCTCAAGGGCGGATGATGGTGGCCTTGCCGGTGGCCGGGTTGATCAACACCGCGGCGTAATTGGCTGGTGAGGACGAGTTCGTGTCATTCCGGGCCACCAACGTGATGAAGTTGCTGTTGGTGGAGACGCTTCCATCCAGCGAGCCTGAGGCCCGAAATTGCACGGAGACGTAATCCACGCTTCCGCTGCTCAGAGCCGGGTTGGTCGTTCCGACCACACGGAAGGCGGAATTGGTCAAGAGCGTGGTGACGAGGGGCGAATGCGGCAGCCAAACGGCCACGCCTTCCGGAAGCTTCTGGAGTCTGGTCACCGGCAGTTCGTTCGAACCCCGAGCCGCCCAGAGTTGCAAGGCCTGCCAGTCTCCCGATCCGCTCGGGGAGCGGTAAAGCCGCAACTCAACAGTCCGATTCCCCGCCGTGGCCTCCTGGCGCGCCGTGGACACGGCATCAGCAACCAACGCACCGGCCAACTCAATGCTCCGGCCCTGCACCAGACTCACCACCGGGGGCACGACCAAGCTGGCAAAGATCGCGATGAGAGACACCACGATCAGTAGTTCCAGCAAGGTGAAGGCAGAAGCTTTCCTCATCGCTAGTTCTCCGACCAACGCGACTCCAGGATGGGCACGGACGTCCGGTAGGTGCGAAAGCGGATTCCCGCAGCGGACAGGCGCTTGTCCAGTTCGCCCAGATCGTCATCGATGGAAGCCGTGTTCTGAAAAAGCCCTTGCAGCGCCGAAACGATGACGGCAGGTGGAGATGACCCGCCGCCAGCGAGCCGGTTGGCGGATTCCTCGGCGATAGAGACCATGGCAACCTCGACTGCGGAGGGCATCTGGTGGGCGGTGACCGGTTGCGGGGTTGCGTTGGCATCCAGCCTTGAGTCATAGGCGAACTTGCCACCGAGCCCGGGAATGTCTTCGCCAGTCGGCCGGCTGGCCCGCAGCACCAGGGCAATGACGTTATCTGCGACGGGTTGCACATAATCGTTATACACGCCGGGGCTGAACCATCCGAAGGAATCACCCCCATCGCGGGAGGCAAACGCCTTCATCCGCTCGGCAGGTGCCAGCATTTGCATGAGTCGGAAGCGCCACCTCGGAGCCGGGGCATTGGGCAGAGGAGGTAAATCTTCAGGACGAAAGTCAACGTAATAGCCGACGGTGTTCAGCAGCGAAGGCAGCCCACCGTAGGAGGCGGCATCCCCGGTATACCCCAAAGGTGCCTGGAAGAAGACCGCCTGCCCGGTCCCCGGGAAACCGATCCCGTTCACCCCAGCCTGCTGGATGACGAAGTGGAGATCCGAACTGCGCAGGTAGCGGCGAGGACTGTCCGGATTGTCGGCACGCCAATAGGTATTGAGGGTTGCCTGGCCAAGATTCCTGGCCAGCAAGTCGAATCCAGCCCTTGCGCTTTGGGACGCCTCGATCTTGCCCGTCGCGGCACGCACAGCCTGTCCCGACTGGCCTGTGACCGAGACCAATCCAAGCACGAGAAGAGCCAAGACGGCGGAGGCAACAAGAATCTCCAGCAGAGTGAACCCCGCGCGCCGACGGCGATCTCGCTTGATGTGGCAGGCACCGGGTGCAGGCCACGAGTCAAAAGCCCGAGTCTGCGACATACAACGGCCTGATGGTCATCCGGTTCGCGGCGCCGGGTGCCGAGGGTTGACGGGTGATTTTCACCAACACTACTCTCGCCCCGGCCGAAGAAGTTGCCTGCCCGGGCAAGAGCGCATCCTGCACATCCAACTCAACCTTGAACCGCGCGTCCGCAGCCTCCTGGATCGGAAGTCCCTGCTCGTCGAAGAAGCCGTATAATCCGGCCCGCTGCGACAACTCGCTAAGGGACGAGCGCGAGGCCAAGGCGGCAACCTCTCGCAGGAGATTGGTCTCGCTGACTTGGTCCAGCGAATCCCTCAAGACGGTCAGGCCTGACTGCAATGCTCCCAAGACGGAAACCATGGCGAAAGCGGCCAAGCCCAGCGCGATGGTGACCTCAACGAGAGAGAAGCCTGCCGAGCAGCGTATTGAAACAGATTGAGGCGCAAGTGACATTGCTGCCACATAAATACCCCATCCCACGAGGAAGGCAACCTGTTTTGGCACAGACTGAAAATGCCGTGCTGCAAAGGGAAAAAGGACCAATTCAGCGCAGGACGGGGTGAAAATATTTGAGACAGAATCGGAATCCGAACAACTGTTTCATTGACCCCCGTTATGGGGCGTAAGACATTTTGTGGATGCAGACTGTTCTGAAGACTCTGGTGATCGGCTGCGGCAACATGGGGGCTTCCCATGCCACCGCATACCACAATAGCCCCCGCTTCGAAGTTGTCGGGGTGGTGAGCCGCGGCCCCGCCTCGCGCGCTGCTCTCTCCGCGAAGCTGGGAGGGGTTGCCGAATTCGCGGACTACGTTGAGGCGCTCGACAAGACAACTCCTGACGCTGTCTGCGTGGCGACATACCCCGACACCCACGCCGCCATCACCATGGAAGCGCTAAAGCGCGGATGCCATGTCTTCGTCGAGAAGCCCCTGGCCACCACGGTCACAGAGGCGGAGAAACTGGTGGCCACAGCGCAGGAAGCCGGACGCAAACTGGTGGTCGGTTATATCCTCCAGCAGCACCCGGCCTGGAACCTCTTTGTCAGCCGGGCGCGCCTCCTTGGCAAGCCGCTGGTGATGCGCATGAACCTCAACCAGCAAAGCTCCGGGCCGGAATGGGAGAGCCACAAGAACATCATGCAGTCACTTTCCCCGATCGCGGACTGCGGCGTGCATTATGTCGAAGTGATGTGCCGCATGACCGGATCGAAACCCGTTCGCGTCCACGCCATCGGGGCGAGGCTGAGCGAGGAATTGCCCGCCGGGATGATGAATTACGGCCAACTGCAAATCGTTTTTGCAGACGGCTCGGTCGGCTGGTATGAGGCGGGCTGGGGACCGATGATGAGCGAAACGGCTTCTTTTGTGAAAGATGCGGTGGGGCCAGGGGGATCGGTCACGATCGTCGGGCACGAGGACCAGCAAGTCCGATCCGCCGACATCGAGTCCCACACCAAGACCAGCGCCCTCCGGGTTCACTCCTCGGAACGAGGTGCGGATGGGAGGTTTTCCAAGCCGGACGAAATCATCAGCACGACCTCCGAACCCGGACATCAGGAACTCTGCGATCTGGAGCGAGACTTTTTCCTCGGGGCCATCAGCGGTGAGGAGAACCTCGACGGCCATCTGGAATCCGCGGTGGAGAGCCTGCGGGTCGTTCTGGCCGCGGAGCAATCGATCAAGGAAAAACGTGCGATTGACCTGCGGGCCTGAAGCGCGGCCAAGTCCGTTCTGGATGCAGGCGGCAGCCTAGCCCGGGTCTGGAGGCAAACCCCCCTCGAGAAACGAGCCAAGCGCCTGTTCCATGCCTCGAACCGCCACCACGCCAGCGCCCGTTTTCCAGCATTGTGCAGCGGAGAAATCCCGGATCGGTCCGGCCAGGCGAACGGCCTCCGTCCATTCCGTGTAGCCTCGCACATCCTCGAGCCTTCCGGGCAGCACCGCGAAGTCATCCTCGGAGCCCAGCAGTCCGGAATACATCTCCATGCTGGGCTGCCCTTTCTCCAGGAAGGACTCTCCGGAACAGCGGTCGCTTCTTCGCAGGAAGGGCTCCTCTTCGGAAAGGACGGCCGTGGCCACATCGCCGCTCACCTTGACCGCATAGGGCACATGGGCGGCCACGGCATGGCTGAGCAACGCGCGCACCCGCACACCCGAGATGAGGCACTCCGAATGGAAGGTGTCATAGGACTCCATGTCTCTGGCCCGGGCCAGCCAACCGTTGACTTCATCCACCCGCCCGAAGGGTCGATCCGACCCGCCGCCCAAAAGGTAACAGACATTGTTGAGAAGATGCGAAAGGGCGTTCGTGGCTGGCCCGTCGTAAACCATCACCCCATCAAGGCTCATGCGACCAGCCCACGGGCTTCGCGTGAAATAGTCATCGTTCCGCGGCCATCCCGCCACCAGGGTCACTTCGGAGACGTGGCCCAACTCGCCATCTTGGATCCACTCCCGCAAGCGCTGCACCTGGGGCAAGTGGAGATTCTGGAAACCAACCCGCACCCGCGAGTCGACATCCGCGGCCAGCAATCGGTCCAACTGCCGGAGGGTGGGCACCGCAGGCTTCTCGAGCAGCACCCTCGCGGCGCTGCCTTGCAAAACGTCCAGCGTCATCTGCTCGTGCAGCGGGATGGGCGTTGCCACAACCACCAGATCCAACGCGTTCTCCGCCTTGAGCATCGCCGCGTGTTCGCGATACCAGACAACGCCTGATTGCCTCAGCTCCGCCGATACATCCGCCATGCGCTCCTCGAAAGGGTCTGCCACGGCGACCAACCGGACCAACCCCTGTGCCTCCAACTCGCGGATCAGTGCCAAGTGATTGCCGCCGTAGCCACCCACCCCGACCAAGGCCGCCCGCCGCGGGCCCGGCCTCCAATCTTTTTCGCGTTCTGCGTGCTCGCGGGTGTTTGACATCTTGAGGTTGGTCAATCCCGGAATCTAAGGGACAAACAAGCGACCGGTGTTGCTCTCCGGATCATGAATGCCCAGCCGGTCGAAGATGCTGCGGGCCAGGACCACATGCCCATACGGACCCGGATGATACGAATCGGACATCCAGAGCGCGTGCTTTTCGGCCAGCCGATCCCAATGCTCTGCATGGTCCACCAACACCGCGCCATGAGACTTCGCCACGGAACGGACAGCATCCATGAACTCCGGGAACGTGCCTTCGCGATCCGGAGTCGTTCCCTTGATGATCGGGGGAGAAGTCTGCAGGACAAGCAGACTGCCAGCATCCTCCTGCACCCGCCGGGCGAACTCCCCGAGGTTCGAAGTGAACTCCCGCACGCTCATCTTCCTGGATTGGGCGCAGTCATTCATGCCGATCATGAGAAACACCACGTGCGGCCGGAACTGGAGCACCCGCCACTCGAAATCGGCCAGCACCTCCCTGGACGTGTTGCCGCTGATAGCCGAGTTGATGATGATGTCCCTGCGACGCCACATTTCGGATCGCACCCGTTCCGCGAAGTGCTGGGTGTAATCCCGGTGGCCCCAGGTGTGACGGAAGCCATGCGTGATGCTGTCGCCGCAGAAGAGCCAGCGAACAGGAGCCTTGTCGGCGAGCAGACCATGGATCTTGTGCAAGGAGTCACTCATGACCGAAGAGGCACGCCGACAGAAGACTGCAATCGCGCGCGACATGCCGGCCCTGCCGGTGATGCGCTGGCTGGCCATGAGGGTGCGTTCGGCAGCAGCCTATGGTAACCATCCGGTGCAATGTGAGTCATCCTGCCGGTGCGGTCAAGAAGCTGGTGGAGATGATCCGCTCCGCCCACTGCTTCATGCTTCCACCTGCTTTGCCCACGTGAAGCAGCAAAACGTCCGAAGGCATGACACCAGGCCTGCCGCGTGCCTGCTGGTTTTGCCCAATCGAGCAGCCGCAGCTTGAAGCTCAGCGTTCGCTTCTCATTCCTGCGAGGAGCGCCGCCCCGTAAAGGCCGTCGGTTTCCGCGCGCGACAACGGGCCACCAAACATCCTCTCCAGCATCTCCACCCACAAGGTGAGCCGGCTGCCGCCGCCCAAAATCACGATTTCGCCCGCGTCAGCGTCCGGAAACGGTCCCACAAGGCCTGTCAACTCCCTCGCGACACCCTCGAGCACGGCCCGGGCTTTGCATTCCTGACTTCCGCCACCACTCCAAGCCTCCGGCGATCCCCACTTGGCGGGATCGAACACCACGCCGCCGCAACCCTCGGGTGCCCGGCTCGCCGCTTCGACAAACCGGGGGCTGTTGACGGATCCGAACAGAAGCTCATCGGCCCAGTCGAGCGCGGCGCACGCGTGCGGGGTGACGCGCAGTTCGTAGCAGCCCCCGAGCGGGTAAGGTCCCCACAAGCCATCGGGAGAAAACGGCCCGGGCCCCATCCCGGCATGGCGGTAAAACACACCGGCGGTCCCGAGTGTGAGGATGGAGCGACCGGCGGTGCAACCGCAGCCGACGGCCCCAGCCGTGTGATCGTTTCCGGCCATGACAATGGTGCGCAGGGCCGGCAGTAGATGGCTTGGCGGGTTCGACGCAATGGGCACCTGCTCTCCAACGGCGACCACCCGGCCGAGGTGCGCAGCGGAGAGCCCGGCGGCCACCAGGGCCGTGGTCCACCATCGATCGTCCGGGATGTTGTAACATCCCGTCATGGCCGCGAGGTTGCGATCCGTGACGAGCGGTGCCCCGAGACGCATGGCAAGAAACGAAGGCAGGGAAACCAGCCGCTGATCCGGCGCCAGCCCGTGGCGCTTCCTCCACCAAAGCGCCTTGGCCAGAAGAAGCCCCGGTTGGACTTCCGGCCACCCCGCCAGTCGATGAAATTCGCCCCCGAGTTCCTTTTGGAGAATCACGGCCTCCTCGCAAGCGCGGTTGTCCGCCCATCCGATGAAAGGTCCGCAGGGCACCCCCTGCGCATCGCAGACGCAGAACGTCTGCGCCTGGCTGGTGAACGAGGTGCAGACGACAGCGTCCGGGTTGATTGCCGCCGAGCGGATGGCTTCCCGCACGGCCTCGTCAAACGCTTCCCCCACCGCCGACGGGCAAAGCTCCGCCACATCGCTGGTGTGAAGCTCGTAGGGCAGAGGGCTTGAACCTTCGCCGAGACGCTGGCCTTGGAGCGTGAAGACCGCGGTCTTCAGGTTGGTCGATCCAAGGTCGGCGGCGAGGATCATGGCATCTCCCGTAGCAGCGCGAGGGTGCCCTCCACCACGGCGGCACCCGCCGAGGCAGGCAACAGGCTCATCTGGGCCTCATAGCCTCCGACCGCCTCGGCCGCGGGCGTGACCACGTAGCCCTGCAGTTCACCGTTGCAGATGGTGGCGACAAAGACCCGCGCTCGGGCGCGGCGCTTCAAATCCAATCCATACTCGACAAAAAACTCGCCGGGCCACGCGGCGACAAAGGAGTCGCCCAGACGCAGGGCCTGGATCTCCACGCGTCCATAACTTTCGCGCAGCGAAGCGGCCTCACCCGACCTCTCGGCTTTGGCCAGAGTAAGGACCTCCTCTGCTCCGAAAACCGTGCATTCCGCGGTGCGCAACGTGCTGGTCGGCGCCCCTTCGGTGCGGAGTTGATCGAATCGCCGACGAGTCTGGGTGAGCCTGGCCTCGGCCTCTTCGACCGCAGGGAAACACTTGCCTTCGACATGGAGGGAGTGGACCGCATGGGCGATGGGGAAATCCCGGGCGAAAGGCGCCGCTTCCTTCAAGGCAGCAACAAACCTTTCACCCAACGCACGGCCGATACGTTCGGCCTCGGCAAAAGTTTGCGCCTTGACCACGCGTCTCGGGCTTTGATCGCCACAAACCCCGTTCAGATAAACCAATCCCGCGCCGTCCATCGCATCCTCGACGGTCCGGCGCGCAAACGCGATGAAGTCGCTGCTGAAGAGTGTCGAGTCCTCGTGCAGCACCGTCGGGTGCATGCCATAAACCGAAACCACGCAAAGCGGTCCGGCGTCTTTCTCCCGCCGGATCAGCAGCAGCCCGGCTTCCGGGTCTTCGGCTCCTTCGGGATCGATGCGGTTTCCGCCGGCCAAGCCCCGAACATCCGCCCGGCACCACGCGGCCTCGGCCGGTTCTCTCGACGTCCACGCATCGACCGCCGCGGCCAACGCTTGCTCGCGCATGAAGGCAAGGAGGGTCGGATCGACGGGCGGCACCACCGGGTCCTCCCTCCACGCCATCACCTCGGCCGTGTGCGGGCCGGAATGGGTGTGCGTCGCGCCGAAGAGGATGGCTTCGCCCGGGATTCCGGTGCGGCGGCTGATGACCTCCCGGGAATCCCGCGTCCACTCCGCGGAGACAAACAGGACATCCAACGAAATCAGAAGGACCGCGGACCCGCCGTATTCCAGACAAACCGCCGACGCAAAGAGCGGATCATGCACTCCCGTCGAGATGCGGTCCGCGTGCGGATAGCCAACGACAAAGCACGGCTTCGACGGCGTGATGTCGCGCCGCCCGAATCCGGCGCGCAAGCCGCCACCGGTTCCCGCCTCCGCCCCTCGTCCGCCGTGCTCCATGACGTCAGTAGCCGAGATCCCACCGGGTTTCGATGGGTGCCGCGATGGTTTCCGCCACCAGCGTGTCGGTGCGCGTGGTCTGCAGGACAGATTCCGGCACGAGCGGCGTGACCGGGCCGTGCAGGACAAGACGACTGGTCAGGCGCTGCCACGATTGGAACGCGCCTCCCACGGTGATGCTGTGGAACGAGATGCGGTGCTTTGCCCCGAGGATCTCCCGAGGGCCGACCGTGGCCGCCTTCGGCGGCACCGCCGTGAGATCACCGCTGGCACCGAAGCAGCCGTGCAGCGAGTTCTGCGCGATGGTGAAGGGGCTCAGAGTGCATACGCGTGTGCCCAGCGTTTTCCACTCCTCGAGCGAGGAAGCGGCAAACTCCGGCGCGTCCGGGTCCACGAAGGCCAGATGCCCCGTCCACCCCGGACCAACGTAGGCGATGTCCGCCCCACCGAGATCCTCGAGGATCCTGCCGTAGTCCGCCAGCGTCTCATCCGCCAGGAGGTGCACTTGGCTCTCGGGCGGGCGCAGCTCTGGATCGATCGGCGCGATGAAGAATTTCTTGAAGGCGTGGCCGAAGCCTAACTCCCAGTCCTCCGGCGCGATCCGGCCGTCCTGATCCGCATACTCGTCGAGGTTGAACGTGTGGACATTCCGCAGGGAGATGCCTTCGCGGTTGATCACCGCGGCCAGCTTAACGTAGTTCGGCCACGGGTTGGGCATGAGCATGACCAAGCGCTCACCCGTTTCCGACGAGCGCCGCAACCGCCGGAGCATGTCTTCGAGCCAAGTGCGTTCGACCTCCTCATCGGGCAGAATGCGGATCCGGTAATCGGGGTTGGCGTGCTGATCGAGTTTCTCCCGGGGGATGGCCCGCACCCGGGCCACAGCCTCCTTGTCGCGGAACGGAACGAAGCTGGCGGGTTCGAAGTGGAATGCGTTTGGTTTCATGAAAGGTGAGGTGTCCTCGCTCAGGGCTGGGGTTCGCCCAGCCATGCGAGCGTGTTGGCACGGCTCACTCGGTCCTGGGCTTCCGGGCTCAAGGCATCCAGCACCCCGACCTCCTCGCGGTAGCTGCTGCGCAGTTGGATTCTTTCGTCCTCATACGAATAGAACGGCGCATCACTCCCCCAGATGAGCTTGTCCGGGTAGCACTCGAACAGATCACTCAGGACCCGCGCGGGCGACGAAAAATCGCTGGCAAACCGCTCCGAGGGGCGCGCCACGGCCGGCAGTTCGTTCACCGCGCAGCGGCAGTGGATGATATGGGCGGAACAATCGAACCACGCATTGGGCGTCGCCGCCACGCGATCGAGACTCGCCTTGTGAAACCGGCACGAATGGGCCAGCACGAAACGCACCGCGGGGCGGGATTCGACCACACGGAGGATGTCCTCGCACTGCGACCACCGGTCCGCCGGGTCGATGCTGGAGTGGATCAAGAGCGGCAGGTTGCGCTCCGCCGCGAAATCGAGCATGCAGGAGCCTTCCTTGAGAAGAGCGGTGATCGGCGACTGGATGATGGTCGCTTGGATTTTGATCCCATGGACGCGGTGCGAGCGGCCCAATGTCTCCCACTCGCGCACCTGCTCGGAAGGCTGCCTTCCGGGATCGGCGATGAGGAAAGGCAGGAAGTTCCCGCGCTGGTGCGGCTCCAGACGTGCGAGATCATTGAGCAGCCGCCGGTTCTCGAAGCGGTAGGGAACGTCAGCTTCATCGCCCTGCGCGAGTTCGATGCGCCCGGCGCGCATCGCACTCATGTCCAGGGCGACGTAGGAAACAAAGGGAAACACCACCCACCGGTCGATCCCCCTGTCCGCCGTCTCGCCCATCAGACGCGGAAGATCGAGGCAATAGGGCATCCATCCGTTCCGGTAGAAGAGGGGGTCAACCCCGACGTGCACGTGGTTGTCGATGCGCATGGTCAGACGTTTTCGGTGGTTCTTTTTTCCGCGGAAACAAGCGCCGCGGTGAAAACACGGTGGCTGAGGTTCGCCTCCCAGGGGGTGGCGGCTTGGGCCAGGATCGTATCCGGCAGCGGAGCTCCTGCCAACTCGGTGACAAAGGCCGCCCACATTTGCTGCACGGCATCGGTGAAGCCGAACTCGAAGATGTCACCGGTGATGGATGGAAACATCGGCGTGAAGCCTGTGCAGATCTCTCGCCACTCCTGCGCACCACCCTCGTATTCCAGCAGACCAAGGATGTTGGCGTTGCGGGTCGAGAAACGCGCCGACGCCCGCATGCCCTTGATCTCAATGAACCACGTGTTCGACTCTCCGGGAGCAATGCGCTGGGTTTTCAAGCTGAGCGGGAAGAGCGAGCCGGAGGCGCGGTCTTCGGCCTCGCAGAGCAGGGTGGCGTTGTCCCATGTCTCGCAGGGAACGCGCTGGCCCGAGGCGTCGGGCCGCTCGGTCACGACGTTGGAGAGAATCGCCCGCACATTGCGTGGCAGCCAGCCCGCGCGGAAGGGCACATGGCAGACGTGCATCCCGAGATCGCCCATCACGCCGTAGGCCCCGTTGGTTTCCACGCGACGCTTCCAGTTAACCGGCTTGTCCGGGTTGAGATCGCTCGAATGAAGGAACCCGGCATTGACCTCCAGAATGGTCCCGAACGCGCGGTCTTGGATCATCCGTCCGATGCGCTGCACCGCCGGAAAATAGGGAAACTGCGAAGAGCACCGCACGAGAAGTTCCGGGTGCCGTGCGGCGGATGCGAGAATGACCTCATTGGCCGCCCGATCGATCCCGAAGGGCTTCTCGCCGAGGACGTGTTTTCCGAACTCGATCGCCGCGCAATAAATCTCCTGGTGCAAGTGGTGTGGGACGGCGATGTAGACGGCCTCGACCTGCGGGTTGGCCAGCAACTCCCGATAGTCGCCGGTGGACTGGCGCACCGAGGGGATATTCCGCGTGAACCAAGATCTCGGCTCTTCGCCGCGATTGCTCACCGCCACAATCTCCGGCCGGGCAGGCATGTCACTGAGATGACACCAGCGCGCCGCCGCGCTGGCGAACTCCCGTCCCATGAGGCCGCAGCCGATGACTCCAAAGCGGATGGTTCTCATTGTGGCATCATGCAGCAATGTCAGGGGCGGGCCCCGCGGGCGCGGAATCCTTCGGCCACGCGGCTGACGGCAACGTCCATGGCGGCGGCGCGCATCCCCTTGAGTTCAACGCCCAGCAGATGGCAGGCGAGGTTTTCATGGCATCGTCGAGAGGTGGAGTCAGCTCAGGCGTAGCCGTGTTCTTTTTCGACCTCGCCGATGGATTCCTCGATAATGTCGAGGCCTTTGAGAAGCGTCGCCTCATCCATCACGATCGGCGGGCTCATGCGCAGAATGTGACCGGCCGGAATCCAGGCGAGCCCCTTGGCGAAAGCCTTCTGGTAAACCCGTGCACCGGCCTGGTCAAAGGGCTCCTTCGTGCCCCGGTCCTTGACCAATTCAATACCCATGAGACACCCCTTCGCGCGGACATGCCCGACGATCGGGTGGCGGCTCTGAAGTTCGAGCATGCGCTTGAGCGCGACTTCGCCCAAGTGGGCGGCCCAGGCATTGAGGTTCTCCTCTTGGATGACCTTGGTGGACTCCAACGCCGCCGCGCAGGCCATGGGGTTGCCACCGTAGCTGCTGGAAGCCGAGATGGCCTCGAAGCTTTCCTTGTAGGGTTCGCGCACGGCCACGCAGGTTACCGGGAAGCCGTTGCCGAAACCCTTTCCGATCGTGACGATGTCGGGCACCACGCCCCAGTGCTCCATGCAGAGGTATTTTCCCGTGCGTCCCCAACTGGTCAGCACCTCATCAATCATCATCAACAGCCCGCGGTCATCGCAGAACCGGCGCAGTTTCGGGAAGAAATCGTCGGGCGGCATCACCGAACCGCCCCAGCCTTGGATCGGCTCCAGCACAAACCCAGCCACGTCGCCCACCGTCGCCTTGTCCAAGTATTCGCTGTAGAAGGCAAGGTAGCCGTCGGTATCAATCGTGCCGTCCGGCTTCGTCCACATCGGCCGGTAGACATCCGGCCGCGGGACCATGTGCGCCCCGGGTGCCCGGACGCGTCCGTAAACGTGGGAACGGATATGGCCGAGAGAGACGGCCCCGTAGGTCTTGCCGTGGTAGTCGTAGAAGCACGATAGCATTTCGTTCTTACCCGTCGCTGCGCGCAGCACCCGCATGCCCGCCTCGACCGCCGCCGTCCCCGAGTCATAGAGCTGGAAGCCGCTCAGATCGCCCGGCAACACTTCCACCAGCTTCTCCATCAACTCGGTTTTGACCGGAGTCGTGAAGTCGTGGGCGTTCATGAGAGTGTGGGCCGCCTTCGCGATCGCCTCGCTGATCTTCGGGTGGCAGTGCCCGAGCGTCGTCACGTAAATGCCGGAGGAGAAATCGATGTATTCGTTGCCGTCCACATCCCGCAACACGCATCCCTTGCCTGACTCGAAGGTCACCGGAAAGAGCTTCACCTGGCTGCTCAGGCCTTTGAAATTCCGGGTGCAGCGCTCATGCCAGGCCTTGCTCTCGGGCCCGGGTGCGGGCGTCACCATTTTCGGACACATGCGGAGGTCGGTGGCCCCCCATTCGAGGGAGTTGAACTTCGCGGCAGCTGATTGTTTGTCGGTCTTGGCATTCATGGGCATGGCTTGGATCAGGCAAGAATCACGTCGCGGGCCATCGTGCGCGCGAGCTTGAGAGATGCTTTGGGAGCGCCCCGTTCGGTGATGACCACATCGAAGTCTTCCAAGGTGCCGTTGCTGACCAGCGCGGTTTGGCCGAACTTGGAGCTGTCAACCAAGAGACAGCACTTATCGGCCTTGGCCCGCATCCTTCGGTCAACCTGCGCAAGTTGCAGATCGATGTTGTAGATCGTGCCGTCGTCCCCCACCGCCTCCGCTCCCTGGAAAGCCCAATCCGCAGAGAAAACCTCGAGACAGTGCTCCGTCAGCGGCCCCGTCAGATCCGGGCTGCCGCGGTGGATCATGCCGCCCAGGAGAATCACGCTGACCCCCGAGGCGAATTGCAGCTCCGACGCCACGGCCAGACTTGGCGTGATCACCGTCAGGTCGCGGGCGTCCTTCAGCAGGCCGGCGAAATGCAACGTGGTGGTTCCCGTGTCGAGGATGATCCTTTGACCCGCCTTGATCAGCCGCCGCGCCGCGGCGGCGATCAGCTTCTTCTCTGCCTCGTGGACCCGGCAACGCTCCTGGTAGGCGAACTCGAAGATCGTGCGCTCCGCCACCACGGCACCCCCGTGCGTCCGCTTCGCCTCGGCGCTGTGCGACAGTTTCTCCAGATCCCGCCGGACGGTCATCTCGCTGACGCCCAACCTGCGCGCCATGTCGGCGCTCGAGACCGATGACGACTTGGCCAGAGCCCTGCGGATCTCGGCCTGCCTCGCTGCTGGGGGCTGGGATTGGCGCGTGGAACCGGGGGACATTCTCACACAGTGTGCGATTTTGTTGTATTTTGCAACTTCGAACATTTTGCCCGCCCGCGAAAACGACAACATACGCACTCCCGACGAATCGAACTTCCGGTGGACCGCCTCCCCACGGAGCGAGGAGCCGTGCGGACCCTCTCGTAACGGACGTCGAGGATGAGGTGGCTGATGGAGGTGATCAAACCAGAGCGCGAAGCGTCGAGATCGTCCGCCGTGCGGGTGACCTGGATGATCCAGCACCGTGACACGAATGGCAGAGCCATCCCCACATTTGTCACCATTTTGGCACCACCAAGAAAAATGACCGGGAAATCCGGGCTGGTGAAACCAACTAAAGACGTTGGTGGAGCACTGTTTGCGTGGGCGGGATTTGAACCCGCGACCTTCAGGTTATGAGTATGCCTAACATGTTGCCGATCATGCGCTTGCATTCCATTATATGTTGATTGGTGCCGAGTTGTGCCGCTCCTCGGAACCACGGCGGAACACGCCACCGGCACGAAGCGGAACAACCCGGCAGGGGAGTTGTCACCATTTGTCACCATCTGGGAGCATCTTCCCAGATATGCAGGTCTTGGCTGCGAGCCTATATGCTCCGTGACGGGCTGTTGATGCGCTTTTCCAGCTCGCCCAACACCTCAAGAATTTCCGCCCACGACATCGGTTCTCGAAAGAACATTTCGCGCATCGACGCGTAATCGCGTGCGATTTCGGCGGCGCGCTCCCTCTGCGGCAAAAGGCGGAAAGTGCCGGGAACCGCAGTTTCTATTTCCGCCCAAGCTGCCGGGAAGAACACCTGCTTGTGCGCGACGACGCGGGCGCGCAAATCGTCGCGCTCCAAGGCGCGTGCCGCACTGCCGCTTTTTGCCAGGTCGGCCACATCGGAATAGTGCCGTGAGTAGCGCTCCGGAACAGGCTTGTCCGCCGGACGGTGGGCGTCGGCGTGAAAGAATCGATGCCTTCTCCCAAAACGTCCGCTCGATATCGAGCACGGGAATATCAACACCGGCGTTCGGGAGCGTGTCGGGAAAAGCCTCCGCGACATAGGGAGTCACGTGCCCGCTGCTGACCGGCCAGCGATCCGAGCGAGCCCCGCATTCGATTCTTACGACCGGGCGGATATACGCGCGGCCGGTGATTTCACCGAGGGCCGTCGGGTAGGTGAAGAGCAATGTCTGTTCATCCTCCGGGTCGACTTCCAAACTCCAATCTGCACGACCCAGAACTTGCGCCAGGGCCTCGCTGAGGGCGGGAGCGATTTCTTCGCGCAAACGTTCACCGCAAGCCTCGGACAACGCGGCGAGTTGCTTCGCTCGCTGTTTGCGGGTGCCGGCGGCCTCGGGATCCCTGTCTCCTCCGAAGCCCAGCCACTCACGGCTCAAGGAGATGTCGATGTCTTCCGAAAAGCGGTGAATGGCCCGCCAAACTTTCGAAAGGGATGTGCCGCCATTGAAAATGAAATGATCCCGCGCTCCGGGCAACGCGAAGAGGTGTTGCAGCGTGAAGCAGACCCAAAAATCCTTCTCGATCATCAGGTCGGGCAGAGGCGGCAGCCTTTCCGCCGCGCGACTCCAAAGTTCGCGGCGGTCCTCGCGGGAAAGGCGGGCGATGTTATTCATGCGTTTTGCCCGCGGTGATTTCCTGCACAACCGGCTGCATCCATCGGGGCATGAGCGGGCACAATTCTGCCAACTCCTTTTTCACCCCCGCATCGAGCTTGCGGCGCAGGAGGGCAATCCGCGCTGCGGTCGCGCCCTTGGCCCCGAGATACCGAAGAGCTTGGAACACCAGCCCGGCTGGTCGCCCTCCGCCCAGCAAATTGCGCGGGGCCGCATGGCGGAACTCCACTTCGGTTTTACCAATGCGCACCTTGCGCCGGTTGCCGCTGGTCACAACAACCCAGCGTGCCGACACTTGTTCGGAGAGGCCCAGCAAATTCGCCGCAGAAGCCCCGGTGACCTGCCACTCCGCCGCGCTGCGCTCCATCAATTTGCGGATAACGGCCAATGTGTCGGGGCCGGTGTTCCCCACAATCGGGTGTGGTCGTGGCTTGAAATAGACACCTCTTCGGGCGCGAGCCAATTTTCCCTGCGCCACAAGACGCCGCAGGGCCTGCCGCACCGCCTCCGGTTTCCCGAGGCCGGCGAAGTCAAAGGCCGTGAAGCTGGCCGTGCGGGCGCTTCCATGCACCCGATGCAACACCAACTTGTCCACCGCAACAGAAGATCGGTTCATATTGCCCTGTCACAAATACTTCATACTTTTTGTGACAGATCAACTCTATTCCCGAGCTTTGGCTGCATATCGGGGCGCGGCCTCGAATTCATCCTCCCCATGATTCGCCCATGATGGCCAAGCCGGCGCAAATTGACATGCCCCGGCAGGCATGGAAACGACATCACCCGATGCGGCACAAAGCAGCAGCGCCGGCCCCGACGAACGTTTGTGGAAGAGCGATGATCTTGCGTGCTACCTCGGTTGCAGCGTGCGAGAGGTTCGCAACCTGCGCTACGCCGGGTTGCCCACGATCAAGTTCCGCCACCTCATCCGTTTCGAGCCGGAAGTGGTCAAGGCGTGGTTGCGCGAGATGCGGTAGCCGCACCCGAACGAAATCAAGCCGTCTCGTTCGGCTGGATGGCGAACCACGCCACCGCCTGCTCCTCGGTGGCCAACTCGCGGTAAGGGCGGAAGATGATGTCGGGCGAGTTGCCCGCCTCAAGGGCGACCTGCTGGGCGTTCTGCACCTGCGCGATGCGGTAGCTGATGAACGAGTGGCGCAGGACGTTGTGCGGCCACGTGATGCCGAGCCGGCGCGCCAGTGCTGTGACCTTGCGGTAGATTTCCGCGGAGGGAACAACCACGCCCTCGCCGGCATGCGGCCGCAGCCACTCGCGCAGGTTGTCGCTGACGGGAACGATGCGTCGCGAGGCCGTCTTGGCTTGGCCCGCGCGGATGGTGATGAGGCGGCGCTCAAGTTCGATGGCACTCCATTCGATGCGCGTGAT
>Ga0247838_1000241_pt1 | contig 87304 bp, 95 predicted proteins | sample LaCruzMarch2015__5_FD_189097 | JGI IMG/M metagenome (GOLD analysis project Ga0247838, IMG submission 189097) | Freshwater microbial communities from meromictic Lake La Cruz, Castile-La Mancha, Spain - LaCruzMarch2015_15m | ecosystem: Environmental > Aquatic > Freshwater > Lake | place: Spain...
TGCTTCGGCTGTTCTCCAGAATCTCGTGGTATCCCCCGCCTCGGCAGTCATTCCTATCGTTGCGCCGACACCAAGCCCGACACCTGTGGCAACGCCGATTCCCACTCCGAGCCCAACGCCCAAGCCCACACCCACGCCAACTCCCGTGGCAGGCCAGCCAGATTTGAGCAAGGTCATCGTGGGCTATTTCGCTGAGTGGGGCGTTTACGGACGCGATTACCATGTTTACGAAATCCCCGCGAAGAATCTGAATGTCATCAACTACGCCTTCGCCGATATCTCTGCGGCTGGGGAAGTCGTTTTGTATGATTCCTACGCAGCCGTGGAAAAATCCTATCCCGGCGACACATGGGACCAGCCGTTGCGCGGGAATTTCAACCAACTGAAAAAACTCAAAGCCCAGAACCCCCATCTCGTCACCCTCATCTCCGTCGGCGGCTGGACGCTCTCCGGCCGCTTCTCCGACCTCGCGCTTACGCCCGCCTCGCGGACGAAATTCGCAGCCTCTGCTGTGGCCTTCATTCGCAAATACGGCTTCGATGGGGTGGATATCGACTGGGAGTATCCGGGTGGCGGCGGTCTGCCATCCAATGTCTCCCGCCCCGAGGACAAACAAAACTTCACCAGCCTGCTCACCGAGTTGCGCCGTCAACTCGACCTCGCCGGGCAAGCCGATGCGCGCCGCTACTACCTCACTATCGCCGCGCCCGCCGGCCCCGACAAAATCGCAAACATCCAGCCCGCCGCCATCGCTGCCGCTCTTGATTGGATCAATGTCATGACCTACGACCTGCACGGCGCGTGGGAGAACCGCACCAACCACCACGCCGCCCTCGAAGGCGCCCCCGGCGACCCGCTCACCGTCCGCGCCGCGATGGATGCCTACCTCGCCGCAGGCGTGCCTCGCGACAAGCTCGTCGTCGGCCTCCCCTTCTACGGCCTCAGCTGGAAAGGCGTGCCAAACATCAACAACGGCCTTGCCCAATCCTCCGCCGGAGCCGCCACCGGCACATGGGATACCACCGGTATGTTCGATTACTGGGATATCGAGCAACGCCTCGCCGCTCAGCCCACCGCCTACCGCAAATACCGGGACACCACCGCGAAATCCCCCTGGGTCTACGCTCCAACCCTCCAAGGCGGACTCTTCATCACCTACGAAGATCGCGAGTCGATCGCCTTGAAAGGCGACTACATCAACTCCCAAAACTTCCGTGGCGCCATGTTCTGGGAACTCTCCGGAGACCTCACCGACGGCACCGGCCTCCTGCCTGTCATCAAATCCAAAGTCAAACCCTGAGCCCCCACCAAGCGCTCCAAGCTCAAAAATCCTGATATGCAGAAAAGCATGGAAAACACGAAGACCACTGGGGCATGGTCACCTCTCTCGTCATGGCATTGTTTTCCCTCTCGAGAAAGGCCATCCTTATCCTCGTCTCGCCATGCTTGGGGAAAAAGTCAGGATTTCTAAAGTTTTCAAAAACGCACTGCCGCTCACACGCCACCGAGTCTTGAGATCGGAGGCGTCAAGGCACAATCACGCGGTAAAAAGCACGGCCGACAGGTGGGTTGGGATCGATGAAGGACGCCTCCGAGAGATTCTCGGCGATTGTTACCCACAAACCACTCGCAAGATCGGAGGTTCGCTGAATATCTACCGCCCGCCCAACCGGCGTGGCCGACCAGTCGAGGCGACAACCTCCTCCCGATATTCCAAAAAAAGTCGTCCGTAGGGCGGGATTTACCACTTTGATATCTTCTACAATGACTAAACTGCTTGCAACCAGCGTGCCCTGTGTGAGCGGAAGTTCTGAAAAAGCTCCTTCCAAATCGGATGAAGCATTATAGACAGGCAAATTTGCAATGGCATCAAGGGCGTTCAAACCACTCTGGCCCAGCACTCGGCCAAAAACGGCGTAATTCCCATTCAAACCCGGATTGTCCGTCACATTGAAAAACCATTGGCTCGTGGCGCTATCAGGCTGATCCGTTCGCGCCATAGCCAGAGTTCCACGCAGATGCGGCCCTCCGTATTCCAAAACGACTGCCGGTTCGCTTGCAATGGCAAGAATTTGATTTTGCTCCAAGCGGAAGCCGCCACCTTGGATAATCTGAATTCCCGCCGCGTTGTATGTAGTGCTCCGATGAATGATTGACGAGGCGAAGCGCCCGCCCCGCACATATGTTAGGAAGTTTTCTACGGATTTGGGCATTGTATCATCGAACAATTCGACATCGATTGCACCCCAAGCCGTAGAAAATTGTATAACAGTGCGTGCCTGCGCCGGCAGCACCGCACACAAAAACAGGCTTCCCAATACTATGAATCGAAGAGGCCACCTCGGAGAGAAACTTTTTTTCATGAGGCGCAACAAAATCTAATTTCCATGCTGTGAGAAAATTTTCAATCGCAAATTTTCCAAGCAGGAAGCCCCTGAAAAAACTCGAGCGGCGAGCTCTCTTGCCCCCAAGGATAGTTCCCAGCCAAGTGCAACTGGGTTGGCAAAAAACTTCTATCGGGTGAGGGAATCCTCTTGATTCCTATTGGCTGATAGGGGTTCGATCGAGCCTCCGACAAGCTCAGGCGCGTGCAGTTGTTAGCCTAACTTCCCCTAAATTTTTTATAACCCATTAGCATAGAACAAAATGGCGTATAATTGCAGCAAGTAGTTTTCGTTATAATTTGTATTTTCACAGCTGACATCGTGTTTTTGTCTGTTATTTTTGTAGCACATATTTTTTCAAGCTACCAAATCTCGAAAAAACGGCAAAACCTACACCTCCCAACGGCCCCCCGCTCCCGCACCATCTGCAATATTTCCAAGCTCCCACCTGAAGTCCGCACCTCATCACTTCGGCTCTTTCCGCCAAACCCACTCTTCAAGCCGACTCCATCGAACTCGACTCCAGCCTCGATTTCGGCGGTCTCGCCGCCCTCGTCGATGCTTGGAAATCCCTGAATCTCGCCCGCCTCGCCCGCCAGTGGCGCCTCTGCGGCGAAACCGGCGAAGTCACCCGCATCCTGCGCCAACTCCAAACCATCCGCCTCGGCTCCATCCACCTCAAAAACGGAGGACTCCAAATCCTCCAACAAATCACCAAAGTCCCCGCCGACCTCAACGCCCAACTCGTCAAACTCCTACACCTCTTCGCCGCCCCGCCCGCCTGGGCCAAAAACGCCGAGCCAACACAGCCGTAGCCCGAAAAAAATCGCTCCGCTTGTGTTTATCGGCCTCTTCGGTCGTAAAGAAGGGAAGTCAGGTTAAAGGAATCGAAGCCGTTTCAATTGCATGACTTTGCACAAAAACGCTGCCAGGTTCGTAAGTATACAGTTTGATGAGCGCTCCAGTGTCAAAATAAACCTTGGCCATCGGAAAATGTTTAGCCCCGTTCGTCGTAAAGGGCTTTTGCCAGAGAAGTTTGGCCGGTATTAACCGCACCGGACGCGCGGTCTCGTGCAATCCAGTCCGGTTTGGATGGGATGCGATCTGTTACAGGTTGAATGAAAGCCACAGGGGAACCATGTGATGTCCAACGAAGGGTCTGCCCGCTGGCAAGCAGTTTACGAATTTCCTTGGAACGATGGACAAAATCCCTTGAGGTGATGGAGAGCATGTTGAACAAATAAGTTGAACAATTCTTTCCTGGAAACCCACCTTTTGAAGTGGCGCTGTAAAATCAGGAGCTTCGTTTCAAATTTCTTGCAGGGCAAACCTCGTTCGCCGTTGTGCTTGAATGCGGCTAAGCTTTTTTCGGGCGGGTTTTGGCTTTTTTGGGTTCCTCGATACAGAGCATTTTTCGGAGGAACGGGGCGGTGCAGCTGCCTTTGACGAGAGCGACTTTTTCGGGGGTTCCCTCGGCAATGATTTTTCCGCCTTTGGCACCGGCTTCGGGGCCGACATCGATGACATGGTCGGCTTCGGCGATGACATCGAGGTGGTGTTCGATGACGACGACGGTGCCGCCTTCATCGACGAGGCGGTGGAGGACATTGATGAGCTGGGCGACGTCGTGGGCGTGGAGGCCGATGGTGGGTTCCTCGAGGACGTAGAGGGTGGATTTTCCCTTGCGCGTGGTGCGGATTTCCTCGGCTCCGGCTGTGGCCCGGCGGGCGAGTTGGGTGACGAGCTTAATGCGCTGGGCTTCGCCGCCGCTCAGTGTGGGGCTGGGTTGGCCGAGCTTGAGGTAGCCGAGTCCGGTTTCCTGCAGAAGCGCGAGCGGGCGGTGGATTTTCGGATGCGAGGCAAAGAATTCCGTGGCCTGTTCGATGGTCATGTCCATGACATCGCCAATGGATTTTCCGTTGTAGAGGATCTCAAGCGTGGCCGGGTTGTAGCGGCGTCCATTGCAGTCCTGGCAAGGCATGTAGGACGGCGGCAGGAAGTTCATCTCGAGCTTGATCACGCCTTGGCCGAGGCAGGCTTCGCAACGTCCGCCCTCGTTGTTGAAGGAAAACCGGCTTGCCGTGTAGCCGCGCATGCGGGCAGCAGGGAGGGTGGAGAAAACCTTGCGGATTTCGTCGAAGACCTTCACATAAGTTGCCGGTGTGGAGCGGGAAGTTTTCCCGATGGGCGATTGGTCCACCTCGAGCACGGCGCCAAGCGGTTCAAAGCCCGCGATACCCTTGTGGAGGTCCGAGTGCAGAGGGGCGCGTTTGCGTGTGAGGACATCGCGAACGGATGGAACGACGATGCCCCGGATGAGGGTGCTTTTTCCTGAACCGGAGACGCCTGTGAGGACGCTGAGACGGTGCAGGGGGATTCGCACGTTCTCGTTTTTGATATTGTGAAGATGGGCACCCTTGAGCTCGAGCCACTCGGTGGGGGCTGGGCGGCGCTCCCCGCGGATCGGGTGCCTCATCGGCTCGCGGAGTGCGCGTCCGGTGAGCGAGGTGGGATGGTCGAGGATTTCCTGGAGTGTGCCGGAGGCTATGACTTCGCCGCCACGGCTGCCTGCGCCGGGTCCAAGGTCGAGGATTCGGTCGGCGCGGCGCATGGTCTCCTCGTCGTGCTCGACGATGACGAGGGAGTTTCCTTTTTTGGCCAGCGCTTGGAGGGCGTCAAGGAGGCGTTCGTTGTCGCGGGGATGGAGGCCGATAGTCGGCTCGTCCAGCACATAAAGAACACCGCGCAGGTTGGATCCAAGCTGGGCGGCAAGGCGGATGCGCTGGGATTCGCCGCCGGAGAGGGTCTTCGCGCTGCGGTCGAGGGAAAGGTAGTCGAGTCCTACCTTGGCAAGGAATTCCAAGCGCTGGCGGATTTCGGTGATCACATCGCGGGCCACCTCGGCGGCCGAGCCTTGGAAATTCAGCGTGTCGCAGAGCGAGAGGGCGTCGGATGCCGGTGAGCGGGTGAAGTCGGCGATGGATGTCTTTTGAATCCGCACATGGGTGGCGGTTTCGTTGAGGCGTGTGCCTTTACAGATCGGGCAGGGGCGGGGCTCATCATCCTCGAGGCCCTCGTGGCGGCGCTCTTCATCGAGTTCGGCTTCGATGGCGGTCTCAAAATCCCCCTCCTCGCCGAGACCCTTCCAAACTTCTCCGAAGCCTCGGCAGTGGTTGCACCAGCCGTGTGGAGAGTTGAAGGAGAAAAGGCGTGGGTCGAGCGGCTCGAAGGCCCGGCTGCACGACGGGCAATTCATCTCGGTGCTGAGAATGGTCGATTTGCCCTTTGCATCCTCCATACGGGCGGTGCCTTTACCCATGCGGAGGGCTTTGCGGATCAATTCGTCGGATTTTTTTGCATCGGGGCCCGAGAGTTCCCCAACGAGGGCATCGATCGTGTGCTCCTTGAAACGCTCCAGTTTTTGGAAGCCTTCCACAGGAGTCGCGCTGCCATCAACGATGAGGGTGGTAATGCCCTGACGAGCGGCTGCGCGGGCGATATCCGTGTGGAAGCCTTTACGGCCCTTGACGAGATTGGCGAAAATTTTGACCGGCCCCTTGGCGGCGTGTTGGTCGACTTCAGCCGCGATGGCTGTTGGCGTGCGGTTTTCGACGGCGACATTGCACGAGGGGCAGAATTGGGTGCCGAGCTTCGAGAAGAGGAGACGGAGGAAGTGGTAAATCTCGGTGACGGTCGCGACGGTGGATTTTCCGCCGCCGCGCGTGACGCGTTGCTCAATGGCCACGCTCGGGGGCAGGCCTTCGATCGAGTCCACATCCGGCTTCTCCAGTTGATCGACGAACTGGCGGGCGTAGGCCGACATGCTGTCGAGGAAGCGGCGCTGGCCCTCGGCGAAGAGGATGTCGAAGGCGAGTGTCGATTTGCCCGAGCCGCTCAAGCCTGTGACGACGACCATGCCGTCCCTCGGGATATCCACATCGATATTTTTTAAATTATGCTCCCGGGCGCCTCGCACGGTGATGAATCGGGATGGAGGGGTCTTCGGGCGCGGGCGAGTGGGTTGCTCCTGTAAAAAGGCACTGCGTCCCGCCAGAAGCGGCTCGAGGAATTGCCCAGTGAGAGATTCGGCAACGCTTGCGACCTGCTCGGGAGTCCCCGCAGCGACGATTTTCCCCCCTTCATCTCCCCCTTCGGGACCGAGGTCGATGACCCAGTCCGCGCATTTGATGACTTCGAGGTTGTGCTCGATAACGATGACGCTGTTGCCTTCCTCCACGAGGCGGTGGAAGACCTTGATGAGAAGGGCCACGTCATCGAAGTGCAGGCCGGTCGTGGGTTCGTCGAAAATCAGGAGCGCCTTCTCGCGGGATTGGCGGATCAGGTGGTGGACGAGCTTGAGGCGCTGGGATTCGCCTCCGGAGAGGGCGTTGACCGGCTGGCCGAGGCGCAGGTAGTCGAGGCCCACCTCGCCGAGAAGTTCCAAGGGAATCGTGATTTTTTTCTTGGGATCAAGGGGTTTGAAGAATGTGATCGCCTCGGCGGCTGTCATCTCCAGAACCTCGTGGATGGATTTTCCACCGACTTGGATTTTCAGCAAAGGCGCGCGAAAGCGGGTGCCATCACATTCCGGGCAGCGCAGGAAGAGATCGCTGAGGAATTGCATTTCCACTTTTTCGAATCCGAGTCCGCTGCAGCGGTCGCAGCGGCCGTTTCCTGCATTGAAGGAAAAGCTGGAGGCGGTGAAGCCGGCAGATTCTGCGGCTGGCGTGTCCGCAAAAAGGTCTCGAATGTGCTCGTAAACGCCAAGATACACGGCCGGGGTTGATCGTGGCGTCTTGGCGAGGGGCGACTGGTCGACCATGACGACCTCGTCCACTTCTTCGTCACCACTGATCGATTTAACAAAGCCCGCAGCCTCATCCTCGGCAGGATCCTCGCCAATAAGTTGCCTGTGAAGAACATCACGAACGAGCGAGGTTTTTCCAGATCCGGAAACACCCGTTACGGCGCAGAGAACACCAAGGGGGAACTTGGCTGTGAGATTCTTGATATTGTGGTGCGTGACACCTTTAAGAATGATGTGTCCCTCGGCCTTGCGGCGATTTTTCGGGATGGGAATGAATTTTTTCCCTTGGAGGTAATCCGCTGTGAGTGAATTTTTAGCTGATGCAAAATTCTCGGCTGGGCCGCAGTAAAGAAGCTGGCCGCCGGAAATGCCGCGTCCCGGGCCAATATCGACCAATTCATCCGCTGCGCGAATCACTGCTTCCTCGTGCTCCACAACCAGCAGGGTGTTGCCTTTGTCACGAAGGCCTCGCATGATCTCAATCAGGCGGGAGGTGTCGCGTGGATGCAAGCCAACGCTGGGTTCATCGAGAACGAAGAGGGTATTGACGAGAGATGCCCCGAGACAGGTGGTGAGGTTGACTCGCTGGATTTCGCCACCTGAAAGCGAGCGGGTGGGACGGTCGAGGGTCAGGTAGCCTAATCCGATTTCGCAGAGATAGTTGACGCGGGAAATAACTTGCTGGTGAACAAGGCGAGCGCTGGAGTCGGATGGGGGAAGCTCGAAGGATTCAAGAATCGGTGCAAGGCGCTTGAGAGGAGTCGCAGCGACATCCGCGATTGTCAGGCCGGGCGGGTGGATTTTAAAATTCAGCGTATCGGGCTGGAATCGGCCACCGTGGCACTTTGGGCAGGGTTGGTAACTGCGGTAGCGCGAGAGCAGCACTCGGACGTGCATTTTATAGGTCTTGCTCTCGAGCCATTGAAAATATCCATCAACTCCATACCAATCACCCGAGTCCCACGCTTGGCGTGAATCAACACTCGGATCACCATGAATGACAAAATCTTGATCCGCTTTGGAAAGCCGTTCGAAAGAGCGGACGGTATCGATGCCACGCTTGCGGCAATGGCGCATGAGATCATCTTGGCATTCAGCGGATTGGCCACTATGAAATGGGCGAACGACTCCGTCTGAGATCGAGAGGGAGCGGTCGGGAATGACGCGCTGCATATCGATGCCGATGATGCGTCCGAAGCCCTTGCACTCGGGGCAGGCCCCCAGCGGAGAATTGAAAGAAAAAAGGCCTGGGGATGGAGGCCGGATATCGATGTCGCAGTGGGAACAATGCCATCCCGCTGTGTGGGAGTGGGGTGTTCCAGCTTCCGAATCAATCACCATCAACCGATCATTCCCCAGTCGGAGGGAGACTTCGATCGCCTCGGAGAGGCGGGCTTGGGCAGTGTTTGCAAGATCGATGCGATCCTGAATAACCAGAACACTCTCGGGAAGCTTCCGGATTTCGGGTGTCTCGTCGGTGCGGTGGATTTTGCCTTTGATCCAGATGCGCAGATAGCCTTGCTGAGCAAGGAAATCAAAAAACTCTTTCGGCGCTGTTTTTTCAGGAACCTTGACGCTGAAGGTCAGGAAAACCGTTTTGTCACCGTGGTCGGCAAGGATTTGCCGCAGGATGGAATGGGGAGTTCCCTGAACGACTTCCCCCTTGCACTTTGGGCAAAAACCCTTGGCTACACGCGGGAAGAGAAGCTTCAGATAGTCATTGATTTCCGTGATCGTGCCAACTGTTGACCGCGTGGTGCGGACATTGTTGGACTGCTCGATGGCTATGGCGGGAGGAATGCCCTCGATGCTATCGGCAAGTGGTTTGTCCATTCGCTCGAGGAACTGGCGCGTGTATGGACTGAATGTCTCAACATAGCGCCTTTGTCCCTCGGCATAGATGGTGTCGAAGGCAAGACTGGACTTACCGCTTCCGCTGGGGCCTGTGACCACAATGAGTTTGCCAAGAGGCAACTCAAGATCAATCCCTTGGAGGTTGTTTTGTCTGGCCCCGCGGAGCCGAATGAATTCCACCCGTAGTGATCGGCTGGCTTAAGCGCCTTGTTTTCCGCGCAGTTCTTCGGTGCGGAGAAGCACGCGCTGGCGCATGATCTTTCCAGATTTGAACTTAACTGTGGCACGGGCGGGAATAACTACGTCGTTTTCCGGTTTGTTCGGATTGCGACCAACGCGTGATTTCGTGAGGCGAACCTCGAAGACGCCAAAGTTGCGCAGCTCGACATCGCGGCCTGTGGATAGGGCGTCTGTGATACCATCCAATGTGAGTTGGATGACGCTGAATACTTCCTGTTGAGTGAGTCCGGTTTTCTTACTGATCTGCATTACCAGATCACGTTTTGTGAGGTTAGCCATATAGTGTGTGATTTAGTTGAGGGAAGAATGTTTAGTCGTTTACGACAAAAAGGCAATCAATTTATTACGACATTTTTGCATGATTCGTGCTTGCACAGAAACGCTCAAGGCATTGTCTGGGGGGCCATCGTTCCGTCGATACTGACGCTGGCCTTGGAGTAAAGCGGCGCTCTGGCTTGCTCGTCAGTTTCAATCGTGGCAATGCCCTGAGGCGTCAGGTTTTTGATGACTCCTCCACGGACTTGCTTAGTGTCGCCGTCGATTCGGATGACGACCCGTTGGCCCGCTTGAATTTTTGATTTCGGATCGAATGATGCGGTCAGTAGAGAGGGTATTCCATTCGAGTCCAGCGAGGCGTTCTTTGCAAAAGCATGGTTGCGTGAATAATTCCAAACGGTTGCAAGAAATGCTGCAATGCACAGGGCGAGCAGAAAAAGCGTCACAATACGACCGCTTGCGCGGTGGGCTTTGGGTTGTGCTTTCATGAGCGACAAGCCATCTCGAAATCACGAAGGCAAGCGTGGATACCGCGCTCATCACGGAGAAGCGATGTGCCTACAAGTGCGGCTTGAAAATTTGACGCAACTGCGGACAGGTTGTGCGGAGAAATTCCGCTCTCTGCCACGCGAATGGCTGATGGGGGAAGGAGATTCACAAGGTCGAAAACTCCGAGGTCGAGGCTGAAGTCGGTGGCCGAGGATTCGCCAGCAGCAACGAAACCCGATTGGGTTTTGAATTTCCGGCTGTTGATTCCCACAACGCGCACGCCAGCGGGCAGCGATGCGATTTCCTCCGTCGTATGAATTTCGAAGAGCGCCTCCATGCCAAGCTCAAGTGCGACTTGGTGGAGGTGTCGCATGGTCGCTGCATCGAGCACATTGGCCATCAAGAGAATGGCATCCGCTCCGAAGGCGCGGGCTTCATAAACCTGATACTCCTCCACAAAAAAATCCTTCCGTAGGACGGGCTGGGGGACTTGACCCCTTATCTCGCCAAGCCGGTGGATATCCATCCCAAAGTGTGTCTGGTTGGTCAGGACGGAAACGGCTCTCACAATCGGAGAAGCCGCGTAGGCATCAACAGCGGCGTGGACATTTTCAACGCGCATCGGGCCTACGCTGGGCGAGCGTTCTTTGATCTCGGCAATGAGGCCGAAGTCGCTGGAAAGAGCAGCTACGAAATCACGGGCCGGCGGTGCATCGGCGAGGCGGGCTTGAATCTCGCTGAGAGGTGTCGTTTTTTTTGCTTCTGCGACTTCGCGGCGAACATCTTCGAGAATTGTTTCAAGAATCGTTTTCAAAGTTGTGGTTTCGGGTAGCTCCCAAGAATTTTCACCGAGCGGCAGCTTTTGGCGAGTGCTTCAAGAAGACCGACGGCTTCCAAATCTCGGATGTGGCCGTCGGTCTGCACGAAAAAGAACATGTCGGCGCTGTCTTCCAGGGACGGGCGGCTCGCAAAGTGGGCCAGGTTGACTTGCATTTGCCGAAAGGGCTCCAGCGCGGAAACCAGCGAGCCTGGTTTGTTTTCAATACCAAGCATGACGAGGGTCTGATCGCTTCCCGTAGGCGCGTTGATTTGATGGCCGAGAATGATGTGGCGTATCCTCGTGACCGGATTTTGATTATCCACCTCGGGAAGGATTTCCGCACAGATCGAAAGTTCGGTGCACGCGAGTTCGTCCAGCGTGGAATTCATGAACCCATGAACGGGATCCTCGAGGGGAATCACTCCGCAGTCAGCCTTTTTGGCGCTGACTTGCTCAAGAACCTCGGCGGTTGAAACTGGGGTCGTATACCGCACACTGGAGCCGAATTTGGCAATGGCAGTCTGGTGTGTCGAGCTGCCGGAAGGGCCGAGGCATGCGATAATGATGTCGTTTTCTAAAGCCAACGAGGCCGACATGACTTCACGGTAAATAGCGCGGATGGATTCGGGGCGGAGCGGACCTTCACTGCGCTCGACCAGACTCCTGAGAAGCTTCATCTCCCGGTCCGGCGAGTAGATGGGAAGCGAGGCGCGGTTTTTGATGACGCCGATCGCTTTTGCCAAAGTGGCCCGCTCGTTGAGAAGTCGTAGCAACTCGGTATCAAGAGAGTCGATGCGCTGGCGAAGTTCTCCGAGATCGCTCATGGCTGGGGTTCCTCTTGGATTGGAGATTCTCCAGGCTGCGGAGGCTCAGCGGGTTGTGAATCGCTGGCTGCTGGTTCCGTCTTTTTTTCCTCAGCCGCCGGGTCGGATTGCCCAGGCACTGCCTCAGGCGGGGCAGCTTTGGGGAGTGCCACACGGCGGAGTTCCGAGGCATTTGGAAGATCGTCCAGATTCTTCAATCCGAAATGATCCATGAAATACTGGGTGGTCTCGTAAAGAAGCGGGCGTCCGGCGATCTCAGAGCGTCCCGCAATCCTCACCAGATTTCGATCGAGCAGGGTCTGGAGCACACCATCCACTGCGACGCCACGCACGGCTTCCATATCGGCGCGAGTGATGGGTTGCCGATAGGCGATAATGGCCAGCGTTTCCATCGCCGGGGCGCTCAATCGGGCTTGTCGGTTCTCCGGAAAAAGCTGGCGCAGCCAAGGTGCGAAGTCGGCGCGTGTCACGAGTTGCCAGCCGACCGCGCTCTCTCTCACCTCAAAAGAACGGCTGGTTTCTGCATATTCAAGTTCGAGCTTTTGAATCGCCTCCTGAATCTGGGCGGCCTTCACTTTGGCAAAGACTGCTATCTCTGGCTTGTCCTTCCCCGTCTCGGCAGCGCCTTTGAAAATGGCTGTGAGTTCTTTCGTGGTGACGGGTTTTTGACAGGCAAAGAGGACGGCCTCGATGATGCGGTGGAGCGGGAATTGGGATTCAGGTGTCGGGGGTTCTTCACTCATACAAAAGTGGGGCGGGTATTGGTCACGCGATCAATCCAGATCTCACCACAAACCGCCTCCTGACGCACGCGGAGTTGTTTGAGCCTTATGAGCTCCAGCATGGCAAGGAATGTCACTACGATCTCAGTGCGGCTGGCGGCATCTGCAAAGAGTTCTTCAAACCGGATAGGAATGCCTTCCTGCATGATGCGCAGGACAAGTTCAATTTTATCGGAAACCGTGAAATTCTCCGCAAAAATTTCACGCAGGTCTTCGGGCTTTTTTTCAAGTCGCTTGAGGATTTTTTGAAAAGCATGGATGAGGTCGAAAATCCCCACCTCCTCCACAAGGAGATTCTCGGAAGGGGCGAGATCCGGCGTCACGGGCACACGCGCGAAAAGGTTCAACTGAGCCGTCTCGTTATCGCGCAGAAGTCCCGCCGCCTCTTTGAACTTTTTGTATTCGATGAGCTGTCGAATAAGCTCGAAGCGAGGATCATCCTCCTCGGCGTCCTCCTCTGCCATCTGCTGATCCACTGGGAGGAGTGTCCGGCTTTTGATGTAGAGGAGGTTTGCAGCCATGACAATGAACTCGCCGGCCAGCTCGATGTTCAGGACCTGAAAGGCCTCAATGTAGGCCATGTATTGCTTGGTGATCCGCTCGATCGAAATATCGTAGATGTCCACCTCATCGCGTTTGATGAGGTAGAGTAACAGATCGAGCGGACCCTCGAACACATCGAGTTTGACCTTGTAGTTCTCCACGCGAGCTTAGGGTCGCTTGTAGCCGCGTTTTTCCGCCTCGCGGTTTTGTTGGATGCGGTGCTTGTCGTGCTCTTTTTTCTTGGTTTTGAGTTTGCTGATTTGACGCGAGAGCTTGTCGATGACCTTGTCGATCGCCACATAGAGATCGGCTTCGGCGTCTTCCGCATGAATATCGGGGCCGCTCAGTGCAAGGTGAACCTTCACGATGTAAGGCTTCTTTCTGTCGTGGTTGTGCAGAAGAACGATATGTGCGGCGAGAATCGTTTCACCATGACCCTCGAGGTGGCAGACTTTCTCGGCCACAAATTCATGAATGGCGCCAGTGAGAGTAATGTTTCGCGGAGTGATGTGAATTTGCATAGACTCCACATTGCGACTGCCAGCGCCTTCATTCCAGCAAAAATCCGCCCACCACTGGATTTGGCACGACTACATTTCAACGAGCTCGAGAATTTTTGAGTAGCTCAGGGCCGTGTTTGCATGTGGCTGCGCTGGGTCGATCATGTCGTGCGGTATGCCGAGCGACTCTGGGAATTCGTAGGTGATCACCCTCGTTCCCTCTCGGGTTTTTAGTTGCTTCGAGATTTCGTTGGTCAGCAGATTATTGGCCGCTCGGTCGCTCGCCGTGGTTAGAAAAACGAGCCGCTTGGCGAAAACGGGGCGCTCCTTGAGATTCTTCCGCACAGCCCGCGAAAGCTGGATCGTGTCGGCCATGCAATGTGTTCCAAAGCGAGGATAGGCATAGATCGGGCCCGCCAGGGTCTCTTTTTTTGAGGGATCCCACCATTGGTAAAAATTGGGCAGCTTCAAAAGCGTTGGTGCTGCCGCATCGGTAACGGCAGGCGACACTCCAAACATGCCAAAAAAAGGCGCTATGAGCATGGCATCGTAAATGCCCTCGCGGTTTTGTGCCATCCACCCCGCCGCCACCGCGCTGCCCGAGAGGCCGATAAGCGTGATCCTGTCGCCGAGTCCAGCCGCGATGTCGAGGCCGGTGGCAGCCTGATCGATCAAGTCCTGTGCCGTTTGGTGCCCTTGGTCCTTGTTAAGCCGGTCTGCGAACCCCGCGAGACGGGCGCGGGGCATAACTACATTTGCACCTTTCGCGTGAAGGATTTTGGCAAGCGGCACAAATTGCTCCGGACAGTTTGTGAGACCATGCAGAAGCACAAAAGCGCGCTCCGTTTTTTGGCCGTGATTGAGCAAGCGACTGGCTCCCTCTGGCCGGAGGGGGATGGTCACCTCTTCGCGCTGCAACGCTTCAAATTTTGCCAGAGCCTCCTCAAAGGAGGCCGCTGGACGGGGTGTCGATTGGAAGGCGGGAATTTGCGACAGGACCATGACGGTGAGGAGGAGGATTACAAACGCAAGAAGGGCGGTTTTTTTCATCAACGGAATTTTTGAGCCCATGTCGGCCGGATTCTTGCCGCCACCAGAAAAGCCACGCCAATGGCGATCAGGAAGACCGAGAGGAACTGCCCGCGCGTGAGCATAAGCGTGAGCGGGGCGTCCGGCTCCCGAAAAAACTCTCCGGTAATCCGTAAAATCGCATAGCCGATGAAAAACACACCTGTCAGCACGCCATCAGGCAGGCGAAACCGCGTCCTCAGAACCCAAAGAATAGCAAACAGCACTGCCCCTTCCAGAAGGGCCTCGTAAATCTGTGACGGGTGTCGCGGCGCGATGCTTTTTGCCAGGAGCCCGTGCAGCTCCGGCGATGCTCCTGCATTCTCCACAACGGCGGGAAGGCTGGTGAAAGCAGGATCAATCTGCGATGCCTCGAGCAAAACTTGGCGTGTGATTTCTGGTGGGGCGTCGTAAAGCTCTTTGGGAAATTGAACCGCCCAAGGCATTGCTGTCGTGCGCCCGTAAAGTTCCCCATTGATAAAGTTTGCACACCGCCCGAGGAAGAGGCCGACAGGCGCCGCTACCACCGTGTTGTCACCAATATTCAGCCAAGGAATTTTTTTTCTCCGTGAGTAAATCCAGGTGAAAATCACGATGCCCAAGATGCCGCCGTGGCTCGACATGCCACCATCCCAGAATTTGAAAAAAACCAGCGGATTTCCCAAAAAATTTTGCCAGTCGTAAAAAAGCACATACCCAAGCCGACCTCCCAGAATGACCCCAAAAAGCGCCGTGCCAGTGATGAAGTCGCCTATGTCTCGGGCTGGAATATCGCTGTAGCCCCGCCGGGCAAGGTGGAGGTAGATGCCATATGCGGAGGCAAACGCCAGCACGTAGGCGAGACCATACCACCGGAGGCCAAAGCTCTCGCTGAACTGAATCAAAAAGGGACTGAGATCATGAATGTAATAAGCGAGCACAGGCGTTCATTCTTGCTACACGCAACCGAAGAGGCAAGCGCTGCAGAGCGGGAAGGAGCTTTCCGGCAATAGACACCCTCTTGTCACTCCCTCCCGACGGAATATGGATACTTCAGCGTTCTAAAAAAAGCTCTGGAATCCCGCACGCGCACAGGTAGTTTTCCGTCATGATCCCGGCCGTCCTTCTGCTTCTTCTCGTGTGGACAACCTCCGTCTTCGCAGCGACCGCAGGCTCTGCGATCCTTGCCCTGCGCACCGTGGCGAATCAACCCTACGCGCCCGACGCAAGAATTGTGGAACTCCGAGGCGAGCGGGCGGAGCCGATGCCCGCCGAGTGGCGAATCCTCCTCGCCGATCCCTCTGCGCGCGGCGGGGTGCGCGAGGTGAGTGTCGCCAATGGAGCGATCACCTCCGAGCGGACGCCGCTGAAAGGCTTTCAGAATGTGGCCGAGATGGCGGCGATCCAGACATCGCAGGTGTCGCTGGATTCGAGCAACCTTCTCCAATTGGTGCGGGAGCAGGCCAATGAGGCGAGGGTGGCTTTCCACTGGCTGGATTACACGCTGCGCACGGATCCTTCCACGCGCAAACCCGTTTGGACTATTCGCCTCTATGATGACTTGGGGGCTCTTGTCGGAACCATGGGCGTCTCCGCCGAGGGCGGCGCCATTGTCCAATTCCTTCAAATGCCGGACGGCTCGCCTTTGAAAAAATCTCCGAGCAAAAAAACAGGCGGCCTCCTTGGAAAAATCGCAGACTTCACGGAATCCACCGCCCGTAAGGTCGGTGACACCACGCTGCGCACGGTCGGCTCGGTGCAGGAATTCCTCGTCGGCGAGCGCACGATCGGGCCGAAGGACGAAGAGTAGCCGGAAAACAAAATCCTCGCTCTCCCTCAGGCTTCCCGCTACGCAGTGCGGGCATGAAGTTCCGAATTCACGCCGTGGTTTTTTTTGCGGCCGCTGGTCTTTTTGTCTCCTGTAAAAAAAATGCTCCCCTTGAGGCCCCGCCTGTCAAAGTGACCGTGACGCCAATCATCCAGAAGGATGTCATTGTGAGCAATCAATGGGTCGGCCTTCTCGATGGGTTTCAGAATTCGAACATCCAAGCACAGGTCACCGGCTATCTTCTGACCCAGAACTACAAGGAAGGCTCCGCAGTCAAAAAAGGCGACATCCTTTTCACCATCGATCCGAGACCATTCCAAGCCGCCTTCGCGCAGGCTGAGGCCGATTACGCAAGTTCGGTTGCCAAGGCCCAGCTCCAGCAACTCACGCTGCAAAAGCAAACCCAGCTCTACCAAACCAAGGTCATCAGCGAGCAGGAATACCAGACATCCTACCAAAACACCCAAGCCTCGCTCGCCAATGTTGCCGCCTCCCAAGCCTCCATGCAGGCCGCGCAGGTGAATCTGGACTACTGCACGATCCGCGCGCCTTTCGATGGTGTCGCCGGCCTTGCCCAAGCGCAGATCGGTGACCTTGTCGGCCCCGGTGGACGCGTGAGCAGCCTGACCCAAGCCTCGCAGATTGATCCAATGAAGATGAATTTCTTCATCACCGAGGCTGAATACCTCGGCGCAGTTGAGCTGCTCCAACGCGTTCAGAATCAGCCGGAGGAGGAAAAAAAAGCCCGCTTCTTGCTGCAGCTTGCAAATGGCTCCAGCTACCCCGAACTCGGCAAGTTCGACTTCTTCAATCGTCAGGTCAATGTCTCCACTGGCGCCATCCAGATCACGGTGATCTTTCCAAATCCCAATGGCGTGCTGCGCCCGGGCCTCTTTGCCAAAATCACCGCGCCAGTCCAGGAAATCAAGGGAGCCCTTCTTGTTCCACAGAAAGCCACGGTGGAAATGCAGGGGAACTATTTTGTTTCGGTGCTTCAACCCGACGACACGGTGAAGCCTGTGTTTGTGAAACTCGGCCCGCCCCAAGGCCAGTTCCGCGTTGTTTCCGGTTCCCTTCAAGCGGGTGAAAAAGTCGTTGTCGAAGGCATAGAAAAGGCCCGCCCAGGCATGAAGGTGTCCGCCTCCGCCTACCAGATGCCAACGGCTTCCGCCACAGGGTCCGCCAAGCCCTCCACCTCACCTGCTCCCGAGACCACGAAGTAACACGCCATGTCGAATTTTTTCATCCGCAGGCCGATTGTGGCGATGGTTATCGCCATCATCACCGTCATTGTCGGCCTCGTCTCCATGGCGAGTCTTCCCGTTGCGCAGTATCCGAATATCGTCCCTCCGCAAATTCAGGTGACGACCACTTATGTCGGCGCCGATGCCCTCACGGTCGAGCAATCCGTTGCCACGCCCATCGAGCAGCAGATGAGCGGCGTCGAGGGCATGGAATACATGTATTCCATCAATGCCAACTCCGGCATCATGAACCTGAATGTCATTTTCGGCACGGATACCGAGCCGACCACAGATCAGATTCTCGCCCAGATGAGGCAGACGCAGGCCGCCTCGCAGCTTCCAGCGGAGGTGAAAAACTACGGCGTCACGGTCCAGCAGGCCCTCTCCTCACCCCTCGGCGTTTTCATTCTCTCCTCGCCCAGCGGGGAGTTCGATCCCACCTTTTTGGCGAACTACGCCTACATCAACATCAACGATCCGCTCACCCGTATCCCTGGCGTCGGCAGCGTGAGTATCTTCGGCGCGGGCGAATACGCGATGCGTATCTGGGTGAAGCCCGACCGCCTCGCCACTCTCAACATCACAGTTCCAGAAGTGATCCAGGCGGTCAGCGCGCAGAACAAAGTGAACCCGGCAGGACAGATCGGAGGCGAGCCGGTTCCCCAAGGACAGGTTTTCACTTTCACCGTCACCACTACCGGGCGCCTCACCACGGCCGAGGAGTTTGAAAATATCGTAGTTCGTGCCAATCCAGACGGTTCGATTGTAAGAATCAAGGATGTCGCCCGTGTCGAACTCGGCGGCCAAGTTTACAACATTCGCGGGCGCTTCCAGGGCCAGAATGCGGCGATTATTGCCGTCTACCAACTCCCCGGCTCGAATGCGGTGGATACGATGAAACAGATTCGGGCCTTCTTCGAAAAACAATCGAAGCAATTTCCCGCCGGGCTTGAATACACGGTCGCACTCGATACCACCCTCGCCATCACCGATGGCATCCAGGAAATCATCAAGACGCTCTTCGAGGCCATGGCACTCGTCATACTCGTCGTCTTCATTTTCCTCCAAGGTTGGCGGGCAACACTCATTCCGCTCATCGCCGTGCCGGTTTCCCTCATCGGAACCTTCGCTCTTTTTCCAATGCTTGGGTTTTCGATTAATACCCTCTCGCTTTTCGGCATGGTGTTGGCCATCGGCCTGGTGGTGGATGATGCCATCGTCGTGGTCGAGGCCATCGAGTCGCATATCGAGGAGGGGTTGAGTCCGAGGGATGCCGCCTTCAAGGCCATGTCGCAGGTTTCCGGACCCGTGATCGCCATCGCGCTCATTCTGGCGGCGGTGTTCATTCCGACAGTTTTCATTCCCGGCATCACCGGTGCGATGTATCAGCAGTTCGCCGTGACCATGGCGGTGTCTGTGCTTATCTCGGCCTTCAACGCCCTCTCGCTCAGCCCTGCGCTCGGCGCGCTCCTCCTCCGCCCTCGCAAAGAGACACGCGGACCGCTGGGAGCGTTCTTCCGGGGCTTCAACAAAGTTTTCGAAACCGCAACAAATGGCTATGTGGCCATCTGCCGAGGGCTGATTCGCAAGATTGCGATTGCCATACTTCTTCTTGTGGCGCTGACGCTCGGGGCAGGCGGCATCGGCAGCACCATGCCCACCGCGTTTATTCCCGAGGAAGACCAAGGCTATCTTTTCGGTGTGGTCCAACTTCCACGGGCATCGTCCCTGCAGCAAACAACCGAGGCTTCCGAACGCATCGAGCAGCTGCTTTTGAAGACTCCAGGCGTCCAGTATGTGACCTCGATCATCGGCTTCAACCTCCTGAGCACCGTCACGAGCACCTACACGGGGTTCTTTTTTATCACCCTCGAGGAATGGTCGAAACGCAAGACGCCGGAACTCCAGGTCGGCGCCATCCAAGCGAATATCAACAAGGAACTCGCCGCACTCGCTAATCCCACGGCCGCGTTTGCCTTTCCTCCGCCCGCGATTCCAGGCATCGGCACGGCGGGTGGAGTGACATTCATGCTCGAGGACCGCACAGGTGGTCCGGTGGAGTTCATCGCCTCCAACACCCAGAAGTTCATGACCGCTCTCAAGGCCCGCCCGGAATTGACCACCCTCTTCACGACATCACTCTGGGATGTGCCGCAAATCCACCTCTCCGTGGATGAGGCCCAAGCCATGATCCAAGGCGTGAACCTCACCGATGCCTACCAGACCGTGCAGACATTTCTCGGTGGTTATTTTGTGAATTATTTCAACCGATTCGGCCTCCAGTGGCAGGTCTATGTGCAGGCAGAGGGCGAATACCGAACGGACCTCGACAATTTGGGAATGTTTTATATTTCCAACGACAAAAAGGAAGCCGTGCCGGTGAACTCTTTCATCACGGCCTCGGAGTCCTTCGGGCCCGAATTCACAATGAGATACAACATGTTCCGCGCCTCGCAGATCAACGCTTCCGTGGCTCCGGGCTACTCCACCGCGCAGGCGATGAACGCCATGGAGGAGGTCTTCCGCGAAACCATGCCGAGTGGCATGGGCTACGACTACTTCGGCATGTCATACCAAGAAAACCTCGCGGCCCAAGGAGTGCCTCCGAGTGCGATTTTCGCGCTCTCATTGCTCTTCGTGTTTCTCATCCTCGCCGCACAATACGAGAGCTGGAGCCTGCCTTTCAGTGTGCTGTTCACAACACCTGTCGCCGTTTTCGGCGCTTTCGCCGGACTCTCCATGCGTGGCATGCAGAACAACCTCTACGCCCAGATCGGCCTCGTGATGCTCATCGGCCTCGCCGCGAAGAACGCCATTCTCATCGTGGAATTCGCAAAAGATGAATACGAAAAAGGAAAGCCCCTCTTCGAAGCCACGATCGCCGGCGCGCGCCTTCGCTTGCGTCCGATCCTCATGACCGCTTTCGCCTTCATCCTCGGCACCATTCCGCTCGCGCTCGCCAGCGGATCGGGAGCTGTGAGCCGGCAGGTCCTCGGCACAACGGTCATTGGCGGAATGCTCGCGGCCACCTTCCTCTCGATCTTCCTCATCCCAGCCTGCTTCTACCTCGTGGAAAAATATTTCGTCGGCGGCGACCACAAGCCCGCCGAAAAGCCCGAGCCTCCTGCGAAATAAGAGGGAGCCTTTGCTGCCAAGCTACAGACCCAATAAATCCCTTATCGCATCCTTCACCGACTCCAGTTGGTGGTCGTTCAGCCTACCCAATACGACCGAGGCACGCGCATCAGAGGGCTGGGGAAATGCCAAAACAAGAACTGGCCGTTGCTTCGCAGCAGTGCTGAAATCAGCAGCCCAAACCTCCCCGGCGTTGGCATCAACACTCGCCAAGAGCCGCCTCCCATGCTTTGCCCTGCTCGGCGGTTGTGAGCAATGGTTCGGGATTTGCTGTTATCGCGAACGGCATGTCTTTTCTGAGTTCGACTTGAGCCAGAAGAAAGTCGCAATCGCCCGCGTGTTGGAAGCCCGAGAGACACTTGGCGGGTGGTGTATTTTTTGAAAATAAGATCGCTTTGAACTGCGTTCCCATGGTCTCGGGATGCAGCAGGGTGCGGAGTGAGCGCAGGATTTTGAGTGTGGAGGGAGTCGGCGCGGCGCCATCGAGGGATTTAAGGAGTCCGGTCGATGCGCCGACGAGGAAGTGGTGCTGGTCGGTGTAGCCTTCGAGCGCCAGGGCGCAAGCGGCGGCATCTCTGGCGAGTGCGGAGAAATCGACATGGGCCGTGATGTCCTTTTCGCCGGGAAAATCAAGCGGAGCCTCGTCGCGGCGGTGCTGTGAGTAGCAGGCAAGCGTGCCTCCGCGGCGGTGTGGCGAGAGGAGTTCGCTCCGCGACATTCCATAGTCGATGGCAAGAAGAAAACCCCGACTCATGCGGGCGGAGACGGATTCCAGCAATTCGCGCTGGTGGCGGCGGAGCTCGGCCCGAAAGCCCTCGGGGCGCTCGGGCAGGCCGGTGTTCGCGAGAGGATGAGGGGAGGTTTTAAAGGAAAAACCGGCTTCGTCCGCGTGCACCTGGACTTCATGCCAGCCACCTTCGCGCGCTTCGAGAATATCGAACGGCAGGGCGTCGAAAAGCTCGTTGGAAAAATGGACTCCCACGAATTCGGAGAGGTTCTCCGGTTTTTCGACCCAACTGACATTCCATGCCGCGAGTGTGGAGGCCTGTTTTTCACGCAGAAGGGAAATCGGCTCGATGATTGTCAGGGGGACCCCGGCCAGAGGCGTCTGCGAAAGAGCGGAGAGGATGTCGTTTGAAAGCCGACCATCATTTGCCCCCTGCTCGACAAGCCGGAACTCCGGCGGACGCCCCAAAGCCTCCCACGTTTCCAAAAACTGCCCCGCCAGTGCTGCGCCAAAGACAGGGCCAATGCTCACGCTGGTGAAGAAATCGCCCTCGCGGCCCACGGCGGCACGGTCTGATGCATAGTAACCCTCGAGCGGATCATAGAGTGCGATATCCATAAAACGAGAGAAGGACATGGGGCCCCGCGTTTCGATTTCCTGCCGGATGCGGTCGCTAAGGCTTGGTGACCTCGCGGACATAGACATTGATCTGGCCGCCGGGGCTTTCCTTCGCATCCATGACCTGGAACGGGCGGCGTGCATCGCGCGAGACGGAGGAGCCATCCGCCGGGGCGGTCATGCCGTTCGGGTATTGAACGATGATGCGGATGTTGTCCGTGCGTGCGCCAAAGCCGCGCTGCGGGGCGCGCATGACGGCACGGTCGCTGCCGGCAGCCGTGACATTGAAAGTGCCCTGCAAATAGATTCTCTCCCCGCCGGTGCCTTTTTTGGCAATGTCCGAGAGTTCCCCAGGTGCGACAAGTCGTCCTCTCGGCATGCGCCCCTGCTCGTAGACTGCCCAGTTTTTGGAACCCGCCGCCGCTATGGCTTTCGGAATCTCGGGCGTGGGCGTGGGCGAAGGTGTGGGGGTGGCGGAAGGCGAGGGCGTTGCCGAGGGTGACGGCAAGGGTGTGGGTAATGGGGTGGATGTAGGAGTGGGAGAGGGCTCTGCCGAGGCGAAAAGAGCGGGTGTGGCAACAGGAGTCGGGCCCGGTGTGAATGCAGGCAGTGGCTTCTCGACGCGCATGAGTCGGGCCTCCGCATCCTCAGGCTTTGGCTCTTGTTTTTTTGTGGCGGTAAGGCGTGCTTTCTTGCGGAAGTGATCATATTTCGCATCTGCCTCGGCCTGCCGAGCGGCATCGATCACAGGAAGCCCAGCGTGAACATTGAGCATCGTCGGAGGTTCGAGGGTGAATGTCCCATCCGAGCCTGCCGACTCATAGCTGGGATACATGATCGAAACCGTGGTGAGCTTGAGCCTGCCGTCCTTGAGGCGTTCAATATGGATGATGGCTGCCAATTCGTTCTCACGCTTCAGATCAATGTCGAGGCCGGTGAGGAGCGTGCGGTGGAGTATGGGAATGATCCGTTTGCCTGAGGAGAAAATTTGCTCGACCAACAGGCGTGGGTCGTCTTTTGAAACGGCCAGCGCGGCAACGCCCGACGGGAAGTAATCGCTCCCGGAAAGCTCAAAGGAATCAAGGATGTTGAATGTGCCGAGCACATAGGGGACGAGTCCTTCGGCGAGCTTGAAGTTGCGAATGTAATTACGAATGAGGATGTCATTCGTTCGTTCAAGTTGGCGGGGTTTCATTTTCCCGTAGCGCTCCATGATCTGCGGAGCGCGGAGGAATTCCCCGCGAGGGGCCTCGGTGAGTTCGAAACGCTTGGGGGTCTCGATTTTTTTGAGTTTGGTCAGGATTCCGTGGCTAAAGGGCTTTTCCGGATGGCCGAAAACATAGAAGCTTCCGATCCAGCAAACAATAGCGATGCCGATGAATACCAAGATGAGTATCGTCCATCCAAAAAGGCCGCTCTCATCTTTGCGCGCTGGCTTGGATGGGTCGGAGTCGGGATCTTTAAACCAAGCGCGGCTATTTTTTGTTTCCGGATTCTGCGGCATTTTGCTTAGGCCTCGGCGGCTGCAGCGGGTTCGAAGGATGTGCCACAACCACAGGAACGCGTGGCATGGGGATTGCGGATACGGAAACCAGCGCCGGATAGGCCGTCCTCGTAGTCCAATGATGATCCAGCCAGTTTTTCGGCGCTCTCTGGATCGATAAAAACCTTCGCCCCCAAGTGCTCGATAGTGACATCCGAGGGGCGGGCGCAGTCAATTTCCATGACATACTGGAGGCCGGCGCAACCGCCTTTTTCGACGGCGAGACGCAGTCCTTCCCCTGAACCTTTAGAGGTAATCAGGTCCAGCAGGGCAAGAGCCGCTTGGTCCGTGAGAGTGATCACGCTCTTTTCTTATGAACGAATCCGTGCAAAGTCAAACGACATGGGAAAGATTCGCCTGCTCACAGACGAAGTTGCCAGCCAAGTCGCGGCGGGCGAGGTCGTGGAGCGCCCGGCTTCAGTGGTGAAGGAACTCGTTGAGAACAGCATCGATGCCGGTGCGCGGCGAATACGCGTGGAATTTGCGCGGGGCGGCACCCAGTTGATTCGGGTCGAAGACGACGGCTCGGGCATGGACCGCGAGGACGCATTGCTGAGTTTGGAACGGCATGCGACGAGCAAAATCCGGACGGCTACGGACTTGGCGGATGTAGGCACCATGGGATTTCGTGGAGAGGCGGTGCCGAGCATCGCAAGCGTCTCCAGATTCTGTTTGGTGACGCGCCCCGTCGATGATGCGGCGGGAACGGAAATTCAAATAGCCGGCGGGAAAATGGAGTCGGTGTCGGACAGCGGGTGTGCTCCAGGAACATCGGTGGAAGTGAGATCCCTATTCTTCAATCTGCCAGCGCGGAAAAAATTTCTTCGCGGTGAGGAGACCGAGGCGGCACATATTTTGCACCAGATGCAGTCGCTCGCCCTCGCACATCCCAGCGTGGCCATGACGCTTGTGCGCGATGGACGAACCGTCTGGCAAGCTGCATCCACCGAGGATCAAAAGGTCCGGATTCGCGACCTTTTCGGGGCGGATTTCGTGGGGCGCCTCATGCCAGTTCAACCGATCGAGGAACACGGGATCCGCATCGAGGGTTTTGTGGCGAAACCTGGGGAGGGGAGGCCCGACCGGGAATTGCAGTTTGTGGTTCTCAACCGGCGTGTGGTTCAATGCCCAGCGGTTTTTCAATCGCTCCGCGAAGCCTACGCGGAGGCCCTGCCGAAAGGTCGGCATCCACTGGCCGTTTTAAAGGTCTCCATGGATCCACTGTCTTTCGATTGTAATGTGCATCCCGCCAAGCGAGAGGTGCGACTGCATCGGCCTGATCTGCTTCGCCAGGTGGTTTATGCAGCCGCCAAGCGGTCTCTGGATGCATTTCGGACCCCCGTCGAGACCGCTCCGAAAGAACCACTGATGGCCCAGAATGAAGTAAAGACCGGGCCGACTACTTATCACCCGTCCCGTTCCTCATTTTCCCCGCCACCTCAGATGGATTTGCCTTCCCTGCCCCAGCCTGAGCGCGCTGTGGAAGAGGACGCCTTTCGTCTTCTTCAAGGTCTTGGCGGTCGATGGATTCTCATGGAGGGGGCGGAGGGGCTTGTGTTACTCGATGCGCGAGCAGCATCGGAGCGAATTCTTTTTGAAAACCTTCGCCGCGAGGTCGCGCTTGGCCATGTCTCCTCGCAGCGCCTCCTGCTGCCTGAAATCGTCGAGCTCATGCCCAAGGATGCAGTCTGGATTTCTGAAAATCTGGACGCTCTGCAGAAATCTGGATTTTCCGTCGAGGCCTTCGGGGGGGCCTCCTTTAAAGTCGAGGCCCTACCCAGCTGCCTTGCGGAACGGGATGTCCGTGTGGCTTTGCTCGACGTGTGCGAAACACTGCGCTCGACCGGTCTTCTCGGCTCGGGCCAACCCGTGCTTGATGCTCTCGTGCGCTCTGTCTCGCGCATCGCGGCAATGAATGGCTTCGACTATGAGGAATCCCGCGCACGGCGTCTCGTGCGGGAGTTGCTCAAATGCGAACTGCCCTATGCCTGCCCCCAAGGCCGCCCTACCATGATCCAATGGTCGTTCGGTGAGTTAGACCGCAAATTTGGGCGCTGATTTCACCGCTCGCGGGTTGCCTGGGTGGAGTTGGTGTGAGATAAATTGCCCATGCCCGATCTCCGAATCGAACCCGCGACCTTGGACGACCTGCCCGAGTTGACTGATCTCCTCCGCGACCTGTTCCAGCAAGAAGCAGACTTCCAACCCGACCCGGAAAAACAAATGCGCGGCCTGCGCTTGATTTTGGAGCAGCCCGCGAGGGGTCGGATTTTCGTTCTCCGCAATGAAAGGATGATCATCGGAATGATCAATCTTCTCATCACCATCAGCACGGCAGAGGGGGGATTCGTGCTTGTGCTGGAAGACCTGGTGGTGCACCGCGAGCATCGTGGAAGCGGCTACGGGTCGCGCCTCTTGGAGCACGCCATAGGGTTTGCTCGTGAGAAAAATTTTCTGCGCATTACGCTCCTCACTGACAATCCCGAGGAAATGCGGAAATTTTATCTCAAGCATGGATTCGTCGAAAGCGACATGCAGCCGATGCGCTTTTTCGTTAAAAATGAAGCCTGATTTTCTTGGTAAGGGGGTAGGGGGTTGAACAGTGGCATCTCGACCGCCTTCGTGCTTGGGGCTGGTCTCGGCACACGCCTTCGCCCGCTCACTGAGTTTCGGCCCAAGCCGCTTGTGCCTATCTTTAACAAGCCGCTTATCACTTTTGCTTTTGACCACCTGATAGCCGTTGGTGTGAGCCGCATCGTGGTAAACACGCATCACTGTCCGGAGGCCTACGCGCAATGGCTCGGTGATGTTTCAGGGTGCACCGAATATCGCGGACGCCCTGTTTTTTTTCGGCATGAGCCTCTGCTTTTAGAAACCGGCGGAGGAATCAAAAACGCGGCAGACCTCATTGGCGGATCTCCATTCTTAGTCTACAATGGAGATGTGCTCGCCGACTTTCCGCTGGAACCCCTGACCGAGGCCCACCGCAGGTCTGGGAATATTGCGACGCTCGCGCTGAGGTCCTCTGGAGGAGAAAAGCGCATCCAGTGTGATCCCTCCACGGGGCATATCAGCGACATGCGGGGTCTCATCGGAGGATGTGCGAATCCCTCGTTTCTTTTCACAGGCGTGAGTGTTTTCTCTCCGGAAATTTTTGCACACATCCCGGCAGGGAATGTTGTTTCCATGATCCCTGTCCTCGTAGACCTCATCCGCCAAGGCGCAACCGTGGGAGGTGAGGTCATCGATGAAGGCGTGTGGTTTGACATAGGCAATGTCTCCTCCTACTTGGCCGTCCATCGCTTATTAGCCGAGGGCCAGCACGCGTTTTCCTATCTCGACTCTGGATGGTGTGAGCCTCTTCAGGCCGGTTCTCGAATTCACCCCTCCGCCGTTATTACAGGCGCCTCCGCAGTCGCGGGGAGTGCCGAAGTGGGCGAGCGCGCAAGACTGGAAAATGTCATCGTCTGGCCAGACACAAAAATCGAGAGCGGCACGATCTTGAGAAATGCCGTGGTGACACCCAAAGTCGTTTGCCACTTCGAAGAGGAATTGAGATTTGGCGTGTCATGATCGTTGAATAAATTTTACTCCAGTCCGCATACCTTAGATGAAAACATTTTTCCTTCTCATTCCCCTCCTCGCCTCGTTGCTGGGATGCGCGACCGAGAGTTTTGATCCAGCGAAAGCTCCCGAGTTTTTAGTGCAGTCCGACTACGCGCTCTTCTACCAGCTTGGGCCCGGCCAAGAGCGAGGACCAGACGCCTCGCTTCATCGTGGCGAAAGAGTCAAGATGCTGCGCCGTGAGTTTGGTTATAGCTTCGTGGAAATGAGTGACGGCCGCGCGGGCTACATTGCCAACGAAGACATTTCGTCAGCGCCACCTCTTGCGCCTTTGGCTTCGCCAAAGCCAACCCGCAAGCCCTCTCAGCGAGGGGCCTCTGTTGTTGTGGATGATGAAGTAACTCACCCTTTGCTAATGCCGGAGATCGAAGCTCTGCCTGAGCCAGTCGATATTCTTCATCCCATATCGGATGTGGAGCCTGATGCCGATTCCAAGCCGGATTTCCGTTACTAAGTTTCTGCGTGAAATTCGTCAGCCGGGGCGCAAAGGCGGATGCAGGTTTTTTTTTCTTTTTTCGCTTGCCAACTTTTAGATGCTCTGTAGCTTCCCCCTTCCCGCAAAGCCTCGAGGGGGACTGGATCGACAATCTAAAAACGATTCCATCCCTTTGAAACAAGAGGCTCCGCGGAAAAACCAAACATGAAAAGCAACACAAGCACTCCATCCGAAATCGCTCCCAGAGCGATGGCGAGTTGCTGTGATTGCGAAAAACTTTGATCATGAGCGCCACCGTTCTTACAGCAGCAGACGCCGCAGAGGCGAAAATAGAACTCATCACAGATGAAGCCAAAGGAAACCAAGCCGTCCACGATGTCGTCGTAGCCCTCCAAGCTGCCCGCCGTAGTGGAACCGCGTGTGCGAAAACCAAGGCACAAGTCAACCTCTCAGGCCGCAAACCCTGGCGTCAAAAGGGAACCGGCCGCGCCCGTGCTGGATATTTCTCAAGCCCGGTGTGGGTTGGTGGTGGCGTCGCTCACGGCCCAGTTCCTCGCGACTACACCAAGAACACTCCCAAGGCTGTTAAGAAACTCGCTTTGCGCAAAGCCCTCAGCGCCCGTATCGCCCTTGGCGATGTTCTCCTCGTGGATGTATTTGTCGTGGCAGAGCCAAAGACAAAGAATTTTGTCACTCTTCTTCGCGAGGCCATTCCCAATGCTCGCAAGACTCTGATTGTCTCTGAAGGCTTCGATGAAAATACTTTCAAGGCCGCCCGCAATGTCAGCACCGCTCAACTCACTCGGGCTGCAGATGTCAACACCGAGCATCTGCTCGCGTTTGACAAAATCATCGTCACCCGCGGTGCACTGCAAAAAATTTCTGAAAGACTCGCGTAATGAATACCGAAATTTACGACCACATTGAAACTGTTCTGTTGACAGAAAAGGCAACCTTGCTCTCCGAAAAACTCAATAAGTATGTTTTTCGAGTCCGTCCCTCTGCCAACAAACTTCAGATCAAGCGTGCTATCGAAGTCATATTTAAGAAGAAAGTGGCCGATGTGAACACCGCCAACTACGCAGGCAAAAAGAAACGCGAGCGCCGTGCGGATTTCGGACGCCAAGCAAGTTGGAAAAAAGCAATTGTGACGCTTAAAGACGGCGAGAAACTCGACTTCGTTTAAAAAAAAATCAGATCATGGCCATTAAAACTTTCCGACCTCTCACGCCATCCGCCCGCTTCAAAGCGCTACCAGACTTTGCCGAGATTACCAAGAGTAAGCCCGAGAAAAAGCTCACCGAGCCCATCAAAAAGACTGGCGGTAGAAACAACCAAGGCCGCATCACGATGCGACATGTTGGAGGTGGGCACAAGCGCCGTTATCGCATCATTGACTTCAAGCGCAGTCGCCGCGATTTATCTGCTGAAGTTATTGCTATTGAATACGATCCAAACCGCACTGCACGCATTGCTCTTGTTAAGTATGAGGACGGCGAGAAATCCTACATTCTTGCTCCTGTCGGACTCGAGGTGGGTCACAAAATCATGGCTGGCGAAGGTGCAGAGCCGAAAGTTGGGAATGCCCTCCCCCTTAAAGTGATTCCCCTTGGAACATCAATCCACAATGTCGAGTTCATCCCAGGTCGTGGTGGTCAGATCGTCCGGAGCGCAGGGTCAGTGGCCGTCCTCGCCAACCGCGAAGGTGGCCATGCCCTCGTCAAACTGGCTTCCGGTGAAATTCGCAGGATCAACGAAAACTGCTACGCAACAATTGGCCAAGTCGGCAACTCCGATCACATGAATGTGTCCTCCGGCAAGGCAGGACGCAGCCGATGGCTTGGCATCCGACCACATGTTCGTGGCATGGTCATGAACCCAGTCGATCACCCAATGGGTGGCGGTCAAGGCAAGAGCAAAGGCGGTGGTGGACGCCATCATCCAATGTCACCCTGGGGACAACTTGCCAAAGGTTTTAAAACTCGGCGTAAACACAAACCAAGCGACACATTCATCGTTCAGCGTCGTAAATCTAAAGCTAAAAACTAATTATGGCACGCTCACTTAAAAAAGGCCCATACGTCGAGTGGAAACTCCTCGATAAGATTGATAAGATGAACGAATCGGGTGGCAAGAAGCCGATCAAAACTTGGTCCCGCCGTAGCACGATCACGCCAGATTTCGTTGGTCATACTTTCAATGTGCACAACGGCAAAACTTTCATACCTGTTTTCGTTACTGAAAACATGGTGGGACACAAGTTGGGGGAATTTTCTCCAACACGAATCTTTAAGAAACACGGTTCTCACACCGCAAAAGTGACGAAATAAACCCATGAGGGTTGTCGCCACGGCGGCAGCACTCATCATCCTGCCACTGCTTATCCAAGCACCGGCCCAGGATGACCGATCTTTGACAGATTTTGAATCACGAATAGGATACTCCGCAGCGAAAGCTTCAGAGTCCGATTCTAATACTATTGGTGCCTTGAAGGAGAAACTCCTTCTGGCCGAAACGACCATCTCTGCGCTGACCGCGACAGTCGCAGAAATGGGAAATAGTGCAGAGGCATCGCGTAGGGAACTTGAGGAAACGCGCCAAAAACTGGAAGTCTTTGGCCTGACCACAAGAGCAGAGGATCGTTCTGCTATTGAAAAGCGGATGCTGGAATGTCTTCAGGAATTGAGAGTTCTTAAAAGCAGTAATGAATCCGCTCGCAATCAATTGCTACTCCTACACGAGGCCATCCAAGTGCTACTGCTCACCGCCAAGGAAAGCAATCCGCAATCAAGAATGCTGGTGGAAACCGAAATGCGAAAAACAAGTGAGTTGCTCGCAGCTTCACTTCAAGCCTCTCCCAACTCTGCGCCCTCCAGCCTAAATGATGGGATTGTAATCGATACGAAAGAGGAAATCGCTCTCGTTGTGGTTAACATTGGTAACATACACGGAGTCAAACTTGGTATGCCATTCCAAGTTCTAAGACAAGGTAAACTCATCAACAGTATTAAAATAATAGATGTCCGGGAAAAAATATCCGGTGGCGTGATTCAATCTCTTTCTTCAGAAACTCTCCGTATTGAAAAAGGGGACCAGCTCAAAGTTGAAGCCCTCAAATAATTTAAAACACATAATAAAATGCAGGTAAAATCGATTCATAGGTTTGCTAAAATCTCTGCCTTCAAGGCACGTGAGGTTACACGCGCTATTCAAGGAATGCCGGCCACTGACGCCCTTGACCTTTTGCGTTTCACTCCCAAAAAGGCGGCGGGTCTCATCCTGAAAACTCTCAAGAGCGCCATAGCTAATGCAGAGAACAACAATCAACTCAACTCGGGCGATCTGGTCGTAAAAGAGGCTGTCGTTGGTGAGGGACCAACGCTGAAGCGTTTTCAGCCAAAAGCTCGTGGCAGTGCTGGTCCCATTCGCAAGCGCACAAGCCATATCAGTGTCACCCTCACAGATGAGATTGAGATCGTCCGACGTAGCGACAAGCCGAAGAGCAAAAAATCGTCAAACACGAAACCCTCCGCCAAGAATAAAGCTTCAGTAGCTCAAGTCACGGCACCAACACCAACAGAAGACTCCGCCCAAGCTGCGGATATTAAGGAATAATCATGGGACAAAAAGTTAACCCAATCGGATTCCGCCTCCCCATCACTCGTGATTGGGGCTCGCGCTGGTATGCCTCTCGTAAAGATTTTGCCGACTACCTCATTGCCGACGATAAAATACGTAATGTCTTAAAACGTAAGCTCAAGCAGGCAGCTATTTCTCGGATTGTCATCGAGCGGGCATGGAACAGTGTTCGTGTAACCATTCATACCGCTCGCCCAGGTGTCGTTATCGGTCGTCGAGGTCAGGAAATCGAAGGTCTCACAAAAGAAGTGAGCGATCTTGCTGGCGGCAAGCAGGTTAAAATTGATATTGTTGAAGTCAAAAATCCCGATTTGGATGCACAGCTGGTTGCAGAAAATGTCGCTTCTCAACTCGAACGGCGCATTTCGTTTCGCCGTGCAATGAAGCGTGCTGTTCAGATCACGATGGAGCAAGGGGCTCTTGGCATCAAAATTCGTGTCGCGGGGCGCCTTGGTGGCTCCGAAATCGCTCGCACTGAGCGTTACCATGAAGGTAAAGTGCCACTTCACACACTCAGAACACCTATCGACTACGGGTTCACCGAAGCCGAAACAATCGCCGGCAAGATTGGCGTCAAATGCTGGATTTGTAAGAAGGTTGAGGAAGTTCAAGATAAGCCTCAAGAACTCAAGCCATCGGCCGCCATTGAACCGCATGTAGCTTGAAGCAAGAACTGAATCTTAAGTAAAAGGATAAATCTATGCCATTAATGCCAAAACGCGTGAAGTATCGCAAGACCCAGCGGGGAAGCCGCAAGGGACTCGCTTCACGCAATATCACAATTGATTTCGGTGAATTCGGTCTTCAGACGCTGGAGCGGGGGTGGATTACAAATACACAAATTGAAGCCGCACGCGTTGCTTTGACCCGCAACATGAAGCGTAAGGGTAAGCTCTGGATTCGCATTTTTCCTGACAAATCTGTCACAGCCCGCCCGCCAGAGACTCGCATGGGTAAAGGCAAAGGGCAACCCGAATACTGGGTCGCTGTTGTTCGGCCCGGTAACATCCTTTTCGAATTGGATGGAATCTCAGAAACAGTTGCGCGTGAATCTCTCAGGTTGGCTGCAAACAAACTCCCACTCCGCACTCGGTTCATCACCCGCCACCACGCCTCCTAATCGAACCTATGAAACTCAAAGAAATTCAGGAACTCACTCCCAAGGAACTCCTATCTCGCAGGCGGGAACTCAAAGAAGAGATGTTCAATCTGCGCATCCAGCAACAAAGCTCCCAGCTCGAAAGGCCACATCTCATTCGAGTTGCTCGCCGGAATGTTGCTCGTATCGAAACCGTTCTCAGCCGCAAGGCCCAGGAAACAGCCGCTAAGTAGTCAATGGAAGATACAAACACTCTCGAAGCCACACAAACCGAGTCCCGCGGACTACGCAAGGTTCGTGTCGGTGAAGTCGTTTCGAACAAGATGGACAAGACCATTGTTGTTCGAGCAATCACACGCGTGCCTCACCCCAAATTCGGCAAGATCACAAAGCACGTGACAAAGTTTCATGCTCACGATGAAAAAAATGAAGCGCAGATTGGTGACCGCGTGAGTATTATGGAAACCCGCCCGCTCAGTCGAACCAAGCGCTGGCGTCTCCTCGAAGTCCTAAAGCACTAATTTTTATGATTCAAATCCGCTCCCGCCTCGATGTCGCCGATAATACCGGTGCACGAATGGCCACAATGATTGGTGTCATTGGAAAAGCCACTAAAGTCGCTCGTATCGGCGATGTCATCACAGCCAATGTGAAGGAAGCTTCCGCTGGTGGCACTGTAAAGAAGGGTGATGTTGTCCGTGCTGTCGTAGTTCGCACCAAAAAACCTGTAACAAGAGAAGACGGTTCCGCTCTGCGCTTTGATAGTAACGCCATCGTTATTATTGACAAAGACATGAACCCGCGCGGCACTCGTATCTTTGGCCCTGTGGCCCGTGAACTGCGTGAAAAGAATTTTATGAAAATTATCTCCTTAGCCCCGGAGGTCCTATAATGAGCCAAGTCAAATTTCATGTTCGTCGAGGTGATACTGTGCAAGTTATCTCCGGCAACCACCGAGGTGCCAGCGGCAAAGTTCTCGAAGTTAAAGCAGCCAAGCTACAAGTCATTGTGGAAGGCGTGAGGATGATTAAAAAGCACCAGCGCAAGTCTCAAGAGCATCCCAACGGTGCAATTCTTGAACGCGAGGGTCCTATTCATATCTCAAATGTCAAGTTGCTCGAACATGCAACCAACGATAAAAAGTCCAGAAGTGCTGCGTAAGTAGTATATAGCCATGATTCAAGAACCCGAACTCCTTACCGACTACAAAACCCGTGTTATTCCTGCGCTGCGAGAGAAGCATGGATATTCGAATATTCACCAGATTCCTAAAATCTCGAAGGTCGTTATCAATACCTGTATTGGATCTGCGCCAGATGTCAAAGAGTCCCTCGAAGTTGCTCGCACAGAGCTCACTACGATCTCCGGCCAACGCCCCGTAACGACCATGGCCAAAAAGGCCATCTCAAACTTCAAACTTCGCGAAGCTCAACCCATCGGTGCCAAGGTGACATTGCGTGGCCGTATCATGTATGAGTTCTTGGAGCGTCTCATCAAAACAGCCCTTCCTCGCATCCGTGATTTTAGGGGCATTTCTCCGCGGGCTTTCGATGGGCAAGGAAACTATACACTTGGCGTTTCCGACCAATCGATTTTTCCTGAAATTGAGCTTGATCGTATCAAAAAGAACATTGGTTTTGATGTGACCATCGTCACCACAGCATCAACAAATGCCGAAGCCAAGTCGCTTCTCACCGAGCTTGGCATGCCATTCACCGATAAACCTAAAAAGCAGGTTGAGAGTAAATCCGCAACAGCTCCAGCCCTTTAATCCTACGATATGACCGATCCCATTGCTGATATGTTAACACGCCTGCGCAACTCTGCCGCAGCTGGGCAAGCCTCTCTCACCCTACCCTATTCGAAGCTTAAAAGCGATATTGCCCAAGTTCTCAAAAAAGAAGGCTACATCAGAGAAACTGAGCTGGTAACCGTTGATGGTCACCAGAATATCAAGATCCAAACCAAATTCGTCAACAAAACCAGCGCCATAACCGGCCTGAAACGCGTAAGCCGTCCTGGCCTTCGCCGCTATGTGGGAGCAGAGGAAATTCCTCGCGTTCTCGGCGGAATGGGCATTGCGGTTCTTTCCACCTCTCGCGGGATTCTAACCGGTCACGAAGCGCGCAAACAAAAAGTCGGCGGGGAATTGCTCGCTTACATCTGGTAATAACATGTCACGCATCGGAAAACAAGCTATTAAAGTCCCTCCAAAGGTCAAAATCACCTTGGCATCCAATGGTGGTGTCAATGTCGAGGGCCCCAAGGGAAAACTCGACTGGATTCTCCCATCAAAGATCAGTGCCAAACTTGATGGTGAAGAACTTTCGGTGTTGTGCGAGGGTGAAAATCGTCAGCAGAAGGCCCTCCACGGTCTTTCCCGCTCCTTGATATCGAACATGATTACGGGTGTTACGGATGGCTTCAAGCGCGACATGGAAATCCATGGTGTTGGATTCAAGGCCGCTGTCCAAGGTCAAAAGCTCAATCTCAACCTTGGAAAGTCTCATCCAATCCTTTTCAACATTCCCGAGGGCGTCAAAATCACGGTTGCTGAAAACACAAAGCTTTCCATAGAAGGCATCGACAAGCAGGTTGTTGGGCAGTGCGCTGCAGACATCCGTGCGTATTATCCACCAGAACCCTACAAGGGTAAGGGTGTCCGCTTCGTTGGGGAACAAATCCGCCGTAAGGAAGGCAAAACAGTCCAATAAATCATGTCCGCTACAGATAAACGCAAATTCCGTCATGTCCGCCTGCGTAAAAAAATTGCAGGCACACCCTCCCGTCCCAGGTTGGCGGTCCACTTTTCCGGTCGCCATATCACGGCTCAAGTCATTGATGACTCGATCGGTAAGACTCTTGTTTCAGTAAACACCACTGAAGCTGAACTGCGTGCCAAACCAGGCGCAAGGGCCAATGTGGCCACTGCTTCAGAAGTCGGCAAGCTCATCGCCGAACGGGCCGCCGCCCAAAAAATCACCAAGGTTGTCTTTGATCGAGGTGGCTTTAAATACCATGGTAAGGTCAAAGCCCTTGCCGACGCCGCTCGAGAGGGCGGTTTTGAATTCTAATACCAACTTATCATGCCTCCGAAATCAAGAGATAGAAAACAGTCCCGATCTGATACACCAAGGGAACCCAAAGAAACCACTGAGAAGGTGGTTTTTATCAACCGATGCGCCAAAGTTGTTAAGGGCGGTCGTCGTTTCAGTTTCAGTGCTCTCATAGTCTGTGGAGATCAAAAAGGCAAAGTCGGCGTGGGCTTTGGCAAGGCCAATGAAGTCAGCGAAGCGATCCGTAAAGCTACGGATGCCTCCAAGAGACGGATGGTTAAAATTGCCGTTCAAGAAAATACAATTCCGCACATGGTGGTCGGTGAGTTCGGTGGCGGCCGCGTTCTTCTGCGTCCCGCGTCACCTGGAACTGGGGTTATTGCAGGCGGTGGGGTTCGCGCTGTCCTGGAAGCCGTAGGAATTCGTGATGTTCTCGCCAAGTCACTTGGCTCCAGTAACCACGCGAATGTGGTCCAAGCCACCATTGCGGCCTTATCACAACTTCGCCTTAAAGACGATGTCTTCCGTCTACGTGGCAAAACAATACGGCCTAAAGTCGCCATCGCTCCGACAGAACCAGTCGCCGCCTAATCAATATGAGACTCCATACACTCAAACCTAATCCTGGTGCGAAACACCGCCGTAAACGCCTTGGAATCGGTGAAAGTTCCGGCAAAGGAAAAACTTCTGGCAAAGGCCACAAGGGTCAAAAAGCCCGTTCAGGTGGATCAATTCGTCTCGGTTTCGAAGGTGGTCAAATGCCTATTTACCGTCGTTTGCCCAAGCGCGGTTTCAACAATAAAGATTTCAAGACATTTTACGGCGTCGTGAATCTTGATTCCTTGGATAAAATCTTTTCAGCTGGTGACCTAATCAACGAATCCACTCTCCGTAAGGCTGGTCTGGTAAAGGGTCGTTTTGACGGGGTCAAAATCCTCGGTCGTGGCGAAGTGACCAAAGCCTTTACGGTGGAAGCTGATGAGGTGAGTGCAACGGCCCGCGAAAAGATCGAAAAAGCCGGCGGGCAAGTCATCCTTCCAAAGGTTGACGCAGCGTCTTAGTGGTGCTGCAAACAGCTCAAGATGATTAGCGCTTTCGCCAACATTTTCAAGATTCCAGAGCTCCGTGCGAGGGTTCTCTTCACCCTTGCCGCCATAATCGTAATCCGTGCGGGATCTGCGATTACTGCCCCTGGTGTCAATGCCCAAGTTCTCAGGCAATGGTTTCTTGATAGTGCTGATGCTGCATCAAGCGGAGGTGTTGCTGCTCTCTTTAACCTTTTCAGTGGGGGTGCGCTTTCGAACTGTGCAATTTTTTCGCTAGGTGTCATGCCTTTCATCAGCGCTTCGATCATGTTGCAACTCCTCACCGCTGTCATTCCGCAACTCGGTAAATTGGCGCGCGAGGATGGTGGTCGCCAAAAAATCATGCAATATACCCGGTATGCAACGATCGGGCTGTGCGTTTTTCAAGCTTATTTGCTGTCGAAGTCCTTTGAAAATCCGCAGGCAAATCCTTTTCTTCCCGGGATCATGGATACCATCAACAAACTTGGGATGCCACTTGTGACGACTCCCGGCATTGGTTTCCAGCTTGTTACAATCATCACAATGACCGCTGGCACATTGTTACTCATGTGGCTCGGTGACCAATTAACCGAAAAAGGCATTGGCAATGGCATGTCCATCATTATTACAGTTGGTATCCTTGCTCAGTTGCCTGCCGGTCTCATTCAAGCATGGAGAACATTTGTTCCAAGTTCAGCAACCGCTGGTCAAGCTACTGTAAGTCCTGTTGTGCTTGTCCTCATGATAGGATTTCTCTTCTTTGTAATTGCTGCCGTAATTGCTGTTACGCAAGCACAGCGGAAGATTACTGTCCAATATGCAAAGCGTGTCGTAGGTCGTAAAGTCTATGGAGGGCAGACACAATACATGCCCTTGAAGATCAACTACGCAGGAGTGATGCCCATCATTTTTGCGCAAGCCATCCTCCTCTTCCCTTCCACAATTCTTAATATGGCTTTTCCCGGAGTGGGTTGGGCTCAAGACCTTTCAAACCTCCTCACCTACGGTTGGTTGCACTATCTTTTTTACGCTCTCATGATCTTCTTCTTCAGTTACTTCTGGGTGGCGACGCAATTTCAACCTGTTCAGATTGCCGATGACCTTAAGAAGTATGGTGGTTTTATACCCGGCGTCCGCCCAGGGAAACCAACGGCCGACTTCTTGGACTATACAATGACACGGCTCACCTTTGCTGGGGCCATCTTTTTGACGGCAGTCGCGGTTCTCCCCCAACTCCTTAGCCAAAGCCTGCAGGTGCCCTACATGACATCCCAGTTTTTTGGTGGAACAGGCCTCTTAATCATCGTTGGCGTTGTTTTGGATACCATGCGGCAGGTTGAGACTCATTTGCTCCAGCGACATTATGATGGCTTCCTGCGTAAGGGCCGTATCCGCAGCTCGCAAGAATCGCGCAGCCGAATCTCATCGGGTCATTCGATCAACGACCAAGCGCTCGTTTGGATGTATGTCGGTATTGCAATCCTCGTCATAGCTGGTGTGACGATCTATTTCGCTAATCAGCTTTAGAGCTTGTGTTCGTTTTCTTGAAGATTCCGGTCGAAGTGTTCTCTTTGCGTCCAACTCTTAGGGAGGTCGAATGTTGCTCCAGCGATTTATCAAAAAAATTGGGCGCTTTCATGGCCGATCTTTTTTCCTATTTCAACTCCAAGGAGGTCGTGTGATCACTATCAAGCGTCCACACGAAATCGAGAAGATGAGGCAGGCTGGCGAGGTTGCTGCCGACATTCTTAACGAACTCGCCTCTCGGATAGCCCCTGGGGTCACCACTGGCCAGATTGATCATGCAGCGGCTCAGCTCATGTCTGCTGCAGGCGTCCGCAGCGCTTTTCTTGGATACAAAAAATTCCCGGGTCACATCTGCATTAGCCTCAATGAAGAGGTTGTTCATGGCATTGGAAGCTCCCGTGCGATTGCCTATGGCGACATTGTCAAAATGGATGTAGGCATCATTCGCGATGGATGGATCGGTGACAACGCCACTTCCGTGGCTGTCGGTATCATCGACCCTGAAGTTGAGCGTCTTTTGACTGTGACGGAAGAAATTCTCAACGGCGCCGTGCAACTCGCACGCCCCGGGCATCGCGTTGGTGACATTTCAAACTTCGTCGAAACGCAGGCCGTTAAAAATGGCTTCAGCGTCGTGCGTGAATTTGTCGGCCACGGAGTCGGCCGGAAGCTTCATGAGGATCCCCAAGTTCCGAATTTCGGCAAGCGCGGCAGCGGTCCCAAACTCAAAGCCGGCATGACACTCGCCATCGAGCCTATGATCAATATGGGCCGAGCAGAGGTCAAGGTTCTTGCCGACAAGTGGACCGCTGTTACAGCCGACGGCCTTCCCTCAGCTCACTTCGAGCATACCGTTTTAATTACAGATCACGCTCCAGAAGTATTGACATGGCCAAGAAAGACGCTATCGAAGTAGGAGGCAAGGTTGTTGAACTTTTACCAAATACCATGTTCAGGATTGAACTTGAGAACGGTCATCGTGTCCTCGCCCACATCTCCGGCAAGATGCGTCTCCACTTCATTCGCATTCTTCCTGGAGACCGCGTCATGCTGGAAATGTCGCCCTACGACCTGACCAAGGGGCGCATCACCTACCGCCACAAAAACGAATCCTCATCATTTCAACCAAATAAAAGAAAATGAAAGTTAGAGCCTCAGTAAAAAGACTGTGTGAAGCGTGCAAAATCGTGCGCCGACAAAACGTGATCCGCGTTGTTTGCAAAAACCCGCGTCACAAACAAAAACAGGGCTGATCCATCCGCAGCCGAAACCCAAACACCAATACCATGCCACGCTTACTCGGAGTAGACATCCCCGGCGACAAACGCATCGAAGCTTCCCTTCCCTATATTTACGGAATGGGGCCGAGCAACACAAAGAAAGTCCTCGAACAGGCGAACATTGACCCCAATGCGCGTGCCAAAGACCTCTCGCCAGAGCAACTCAATGCGATCATCCACGCTATCAATGCCAACAAAATTGCAATCGAGGGCGACCTGCGCCGCGAGGTTCAAGGTAACCTCAAGCGCCTTCAAGCCATTAATTGCTACCGTGGCATCCGTCATCGCCGTGGCCTTCCCGTTCGTGGCCAGCGCACATCCACCAATGCCCGGACCCGCAAGGGACCACGCAAAACCGTGGGCGTTCAGCGCAACAAAGACGCCAAAGCCGGCAAAGTCTAATTCCGCATTTTACTGAAGTATGAGTGAAGAAAACACAAAACCAACCGAGGCTCCGCTCGAGAGTGCTCCAACAACTCCCGCTGTAGTCGTTGAGGCACCCGCCCCAACCGCCGAAGCTCCTGTCGTAGCCGTCGAGACGCCTGCTGCAATCCCCGTAGTCGCCGATGCCCCCGCGACAACTGCTGAGGCTCCCGCGAAGAAAGCTCCAAAAGCCAAAGCGGCTCCCAAGGGGAAAAAAGCTGGCGGTGCAGAAAAAGCAACCGCAGCGGCTCCTGCGCCTATCAGCATTTCGCTGGATGACGCCATCGAGCCGATCAAAATCGTCAAGGCCAAAGGCAGCAAGAACATCATACAGGGCATTGCCCACGTTCAAGCGAGCTTCAACAATACAATCATCAGCATCACCGACCTTCGGGGCGCCATCATCGGATGGTCCAGCGCAGGCAAGTGTGGCTTCAAAGGCTCCCGCAAAAGCACCGCCTACGCCGCTCAGATGGCAGCGCAAGATGCCTGCCGTCAAGCCATGGGCCACGGCCTGAAAGAAGTAGAAGTGCGTGTCAAGGGTCCTGGATCGGGTCGCGAATCCGCAGTCCGCGCCATGCAGGCCATCGGCCTCGATGTCACGATCATCTGCGACGTTACCCCGATTCCTCACAACGGCTGCCGCCCGCCAAAACAACGCCGAGTCTGATCCCGCAGGAGTTTTATCTTCCAAGTCTCAAGTTTTAAGAAAAAAATCACGCCTCGAGCGGGACCCGAAGCCAAGAACTCCACTACCTCACCACCAACTTAAAAACCTAAACCTTAAAACTTAAAACTCTTCATGGCACGTTACACAGGACCCAAGACCAAAGTCAGCCGCCGCTATGGCGTTCTGATCAGCGGCTCACCAAAAGCATTCGAGAACAAGAACTACCCTCCCGGCCAACACGGACCCAAGGGCTCCCGCCGCAAGCAGACCGATTACTCGATCGCCCTCGCCGAGAAGCAAAAGCTCCGTCACCAGTATGGGGTTCTGGAGCGCCAATTCCGCCGCTATTTCCAGATTGCCAGCCGCCGCCGCGGCGTGACCGGCGAGATTCTCCTCCAACTCCTCGAAACCCGTCTCGACAATGTCGTTCAAAAAATGGGCTTCTCCAAGACGCTCCGCGGAGCACGCCAGATGGTTGGCCACGGACATGTCACCGTCAATGGACGCAAAACCGACATCTCCTCGATGAATCTCAAGCCCGGCGATGTGGTTGCCATCAAAAGCAACGACAAATCCACCCGCCTCGCCAAGCGCGGAGTCGAACTCACTCAGATTGTCACCGTTCCAGATTGGCTTCTCGTCGATAAAGACAACCTGAGCGGCAGCGTCGTTCGTATCCCCACACGCCAGGAAATCAATCCCATCGTCAACGAACAACTCGTCGTCGAACTTTACGCCCGCTAACAGCGAGCCACACCGGTTTCCCACCAACGAGAAAAACGCGTCCTGTCCGCAGGGCGCGTTTTTTTGGTTTTCCGTCAAACAATCGCGGAGCAAAATGTGAGATCTCCAAGCAAGAGCCTGCACTGGAGCCCGAGGTCCTGTCTCGCTTGCACGCGTTTGCCTTTCGGAACTTCAGACATCTTGATCCGCTGGGAAAACGAATGATCCCCTCGTGCTCGGATGTCACAGCGTGGGGCATTGAGACCACGACTTTGCGAATAAACACGAATAAGATCAACCGCCGTTTGCTTTGAAACTTCTGAAATGTCGTGCGGGCGTCTCGTTTTCGAAGCCAGAGACCTGCCGGCATATGTTGCTCGGTGTCCGGCGAAGCCGCTTCCCATTCGTGAAAATTCGTTCTATCCGTGGCTAAAAAAACCATTGCTCATGGATCGTTGCTGATCTCTGAAAAGCCATCGCTTTCCGGGCAAAAAGGGGATGATCCGGTTTCCTCGCGATTCGGAAACGAACGGGTGGACGACAGGATATCTGAACTTCGACCTCCGGAGTGGTTGTTATTTTTTCCTTTGGAGAAATGCAACGAGGAGATGCAGCATCCCCACACCAGCAAGAGCCCCGCTCAGATCGGCGATCCAGTCTGCAATGCTCAGCCCGGAGCGCCCGGGGATGAATTGCTGATTGTATTCGTCGAGGGCGCCGAGCAAGCCCATCGCCAACGCCACCACGAAGAGCAGTGGAAAGCCCCGGAGCCTCGCCAGAAGGCGCAGAGAGGCCGTCAGCGCCATTCCCCCACCGAGAAAAAAAACAAAGTGCAGGATCTTATCCTGCTGCGGCACGAGCATCTCCGGCATATCGGTCGGCACGCGGTTTGAGACATGGTAAAGAATGGCGAGCCAGAGTGCAAAAAGGCTCGCTGGCACCGCGGCGCGGTTGAGTGAGAAATCGAGGATTCGGAAAAGGATCGTCATGTCAAAGAGTGCGGAAATTTTACCAGTTGCTCACAGATGTGGAGCTTTTTCACCAGAGGGTTGCTTTGACGACTTGGCGTGCCAGATATTTCTTTAACAGAAATCATGAGATCTTAAATATTATTGGGAAGTGACTTGTATGAAAAAATTCCTCAAAGGATAGGAGGCGACTTCACGGGCGGGCATGCCTTTTTTTGAGTCCAAGAGTCTTGGCACGGGGTTTGCTTCACCAACATTTATAAAAGACAATCCGGTCGTAGGGGATTAAGCCCACAAACTTGGGGGAGGGAGTGGGCTTGGGACGACCGGATTGTTTTTTTATTTTTTCGATGCTCCTTTAGCTTATCCAAAGAAGCATTCTACTGGCCAGCAGACCTTATTGCGAGCGTGCGGCGGGTCTCGCCTTTGTTCCTCTCCAGTGACCAGCACTGACGACCTTTTTGAGATTTTGAGGAACATGATCCTGCTTCCAAAGCGTGCAAAAATCCTGCGTGATATTGCTGCCGCCCTCACGAGTTCGCTGACAAGCTGCTGATCCCATGGGTCCCGTGCCCGACTGGCGCCCCTACGAAAAAAAATCGCACCCGCGCCCAAGGTGAACCTGCACTGTAGAGGTTGAGTTCTCCAAATGGAATGAAGAATCAATCCTCGTCGGCTTGTTATCATTGAGAGCCAATCGGGATTCCAAGTGTTCCTGAGTGGATCGAATGGAAAATGTCTCAGTGCCCGCGCAGCAGAAACCAACCGGCCGCGCCGCCGCCGAGCATGAGTAGGGCGGGATTGATTCGTTTGGCAAAGAGGATACCGGTCACAGCCAGGGCGGTGACGCAGGTGATGGTGTTGAAGTGCAGGCTGCGGTCGGGATTGATGCATGCCGTCTTACCCACCGCATGGACGCCCGCGAGCATGAGGCCGATCGTGATCGGGGCCATGCCGCGCTGCAGCGAGTTCCGCCACGGGTTGTCCTTGAAGATGTCCCACACATAGCTGCATCCGTAGGTCAGAAAACTCGAAGGCAAATAGAAGGCCACAAGCGCAATAATGAGCCCAGCGCCGCCTGCAGCCTGCCAGCCGATGAGGGCAACCATCGACATGTTCGGCCCTGGAGCCATCTGGCCGAGGCTGTAGATTGTTGCAAACTGTTCCCCTGTTACCCAATGCTGAAGGCTCACTGTCTCATGTTCCATTTGAGGCAGCACCGCGCTTCCACCTCCCACGGCGAGCAGGGAGAGGAGGCAAAAAACATTCAGGATTTTAATGAGATCCTTCATGCCTTGGGTTTGAGTTTGCCGGGTCGGCAAAGAATGATCGCGATGGGGGCCACGAGGAACAGAACCACCGGCAACGAGACATGTTGGAAAGCGACAAGGTAAAAGGTGCCCAGAACAAAACACAGATCGCGGAGGTTCAGGAATTGCTTGGCGCCGATCTTCAGCGTGACTTGAAGAAGCAGGCCCACAGCCGCAGCGGCGACTCCAGCCAGTGCGGCGGCGACATCTGGATCGTGCCGGAAGCGGTCATACAAAAGGCCCAATACCAGCAAAAGCACCACGCCGGGAAGAATAAGGCCCGAGGCTGCGGCAAAGGCTCCCCAAGGGCCCGCGAGTTTTCGGCCGGCGATGATTGCGACATTCACGGAGTTCAGCCCCGGAAGTGTCTGGCCGATTTCGAGGGCTGCGAGGAATTCCTCTTCACTCATCCACTTTTTGTCTGTCACCAGGGCATCGCGCAGGTAGGCCACAAGGCCTCCGCCGAAGCTGGTGACGCCGATCTTCGCAAACGCGCGGAAGATCTCCGCCACGCCAAGTTGATCACTCGCTGCGGGTGGCATGGAGAGGTTGTCCGAGTTGATAGACAAGCGCCGTCTTCGTGCTGGCGAGGGAGACCCACTCGTGAGCGTCGAGTTGGAGCGTTTTGTAGAAATCCTCCGCCCGCTTCAGGCTCGACTTGTGGATTTCATCCTCGCTGTCGAATCGGCACTGGAAGGCGAACTCGCCGCAGAAGGCCCGCTCGTATTTGCGGGTTCGCCACACGGCGATGGTCGTTTTGCCAGTGAAGCCACCGCCGAAGTGCAGCTCGCCCACATCGACCTGAACCTCCTCCACCGCCATGTCGTTTACGAGTTTCAGCGGTGTCTCATGGTCCACGCCGACCTGATGAATGGCTGGAAAAGCCCCAGCAAGATCTTTCACTGCCACCTCCAAGCCCTCGCGAGGCTTCGCCAGCACGCAGTTGTGGGAAAAAATCGATCGCGTGCCGCCCAGAGTCTCCCGCAGCGGCAGGAGCTCCTCCTTGAATTTGATCCTCGCAATACCCCCTGAAGCTGCTGGGCGCACATCCACCGCCGCTGCCGTCTTGAAATCCGGATGCCGGAATTTGAAGGTCAGCTCCGGAATCCCCTGCGGCCAGCCGCCCTTGTAGTGCGTGCGCAAACGCAGGATAAAGTGGTTTTTATAAAGTGCGAAATCCTCCGTGTCGTAGAAGAGCACCTCCCTCACGTTGCTTTCAAAAGCGTTCTCAGCCTCCTTCACCTTCACATCAAACTTCTTCGCCGTCTCCCGCACGATGCTCCAAAAATCCACGAATGCCTGCGCGGAGGTGAAATGCTGCGCCTGCAAAATAATCTTATACTCACGATACTGAATTTGATCCTGCGGGGTGTTTTCGATCTCGTGCTTTGACATTCAAACTATTCAAGCCACAGATGCCCCGGAGCGCAAAAGTCTTTTCTGTTCCCACGCCAATCAGGCGTCAGACCAGTCAAAAAAAAGACCCTCAAAACTCGCGCCCCCCATGATCTTCTGATGTAGCCTTCTGGGCATGGAAAAAAAATCTTTGGCCGTAATCGGTGCCGGGATGGCTGGAATTGGTGCGGCGCGTGTGCTGGCCGATGCGGGATTTCGGGTGGTCGTTTTTGACAAGTCGCGCGGCTTGGGCGGGCGGTGTGCGACGAAGCGCTGGGAAGGGCACTCGGTGGATCACGGGGCGCAGTATTTCACGATGAGGGACGCGGAATTTTCGCATACGGTGAGATCGGTCTGTGGAGGGGATTTGTTGGAAATTCAAGCGCCGATTGTGGATGAGGTCGGTCGGGAGCTGCCCAGCGCCGGGCGTTTTTTCCATGCGAAAGGCAACAACCGGCTGGCGAGGGCTCTGGCCGAGGGATTGGATGTAAGGACGGGCGTGGCGATTGAAGCCGTGGAAAATCGCCGTGTGGGAGAAGAGGAATTCGACTTCATCCTCAGCACGGCTCCTTGGCCGCAGACCGCAAAACTGGCTGGGATTTCGAGCGTGCAAAATCCCTACGCTCCGTGCCTGGCAGGGCTTTTTCTCTACGAAGGCATGCGGCTTGGATTATCGGCAATGAGGTATGCCGTCAGCGACCGTTCGGGTCAGGCGCTGGCTTGGTCGGCGTGCGAGAATCATAAGCCAGGGCGTGTCGGCGAGGGCTTTACTGTGATGATCGCCCACGCTTCGGAGCAATTCAGCCGCACGCGCTTGGAGGACGATCCGGCAAGCTGGACTGAGGATTTGCGGACTCTCTTGGAGGAACGCTGGGAAATTCCAGCAACCACCTTCCGCGCAGTGCATCCTCACCGCTGGCGCTACGCCCGCATTTCGCAGAAAATGGAAGTCCCGGCCCTGCCCGAGGGATGGTATTTCGCCGGAGATTTGCTCACTGAGTCGCGGGTAGAATCCGCTTGGTTGGCGGGACGCGCAGTGGCAACTCGGATTCTTTCTGGTGCATGAGCGGTTGCTGACGCAGTTTATTGACAACATGAAAATCGGAGTTATTGGAGCAACGGGGTATGTGGGAGCGAGGCTGTGCCGCATGGCCGAAGCAGCTGGGCATTGCGTGGTGCGGTTCTCTCGAAGCGTGCGGCCCGGTTTTCGCAGGATTGAAGCAAGTGGAGGTCTCGATTTTTCGGGCTTGGATGCCGTAGTGAATCTCGCGGGGGAGTCGATCTTGGGTCTATGGACGGCATCGAAGAAGGTTAAAATTTTGCGCAGCCGTGTGGAATCAACCCGTCAGGTGGTCGGCAGTCTTCATTCGGGTATTGGTGTGCTGGTGAACGCGTCGGCGATTGGATTCTACGGGGACACGGGCGAGCGGGAGGTCGATGAATCGGCTGCGGCGGGAAGCGGTTTTCTGGCGGAGGTGTGCAAGGCGTGGGAAGCGGCGGCATTGCCTGCCGAAGCGCTCGGATGCCGCGTGGTCAGGCTTCGGATTGGCTTTGTAACCGGCCCGGGAGGCGCGATGGGTCTGGTGCGACCGGTTTTTCAGTTCGGTTTGGGAGGAAATCTTGGCAATGGGCGGCAGTGGATGAGTTGCATCCATGTGGACGATGTCGCCGGGATGATTCTTTGGGCGATTGAAACCTCATCGGTCAGTGGCGCGGTGAATGCCGTGAATCCGCAACCGGTGCGGAATGCTGAGTTCACCCGCACGCTGGCGCGTGTGGTGCGGCGTCCCGCGATCCTGCCCGCGCCCTCCTGCGCCCTCAAACTCGCGCTCGGCGAGTTGTCGCATGTCATGCTCGACAGTTTGCGCGTGCGTCCGGCTGCGGCAGAGAGTCTGGGCTACGCGTTCCGGTATCCATCGCTGGAAGCAGGCCTGCGCGCAGGCTGATCCCGTCTTGCGGGCAACGTCAAATCCGCTAAAAACACGGCATGAAAAAAGAAGCGAAGATTTTTGTGGCCGGGCATCGCGGAATGGTCGGGAGCGCCATCGTGAGGCGCCTCCAGCGGGCCGCTTTTGAGAACATCCTCACCCGCACGCGGCAGGAACTGGACCTGATGGATCGCGCTGCCGTGCGAGTTTTTTTTGAAACCGAGCGTCCGGACTATGTGGTGGATGCCGCCGCGAGAGTAGGAGGCATTGCCGCCAATTTCGAGAAGCCGGTCGAGTTCCTCATCGAGAACCTCACGATTCAGAACAATGTCATCCAAGCAGCGGCCGACTTTGGTGTAACGAAGCTCCTCTTCCTCGGCAGTTCGTGCATTTATCCAAAACTCGCCCCCCAGCCACTGACGGAAGATGCTTTGCTAACGGGTCCGCTGGAGCCGACGAACGATGCCTATGCCGTCGCCAAGATCGCCGGCATCAAGCTCTGCCAGGCCTATGCCCGTGAGTATGGGAAAAATTTCATCTCCGGCATGCCGACGAATCTCTACGGGTCGAATGACAATTTCGATCTGCATACCTCGCATGTGCTACCTGCGCTCATCCGCAAGGTGCATGAGGCCAAGCTGGCCGGAGCGAAGGAGGTTTCCGTGTGGGGCAGCGGCACGCCGCGCCGTGAGTTTCTTCATGTGGACGATCTCGCCGACGCCTGTTTTTTCCTTCTCGAAAATTACGACTCACCCGAAATCGTGAACATTGGCTGCGGCGAGGACGTCTCGATCAAGGAACTCGCCGAGACCGTCTGCGAGGTGCTCGGATTCGAGGGGTCACTCGTTTTCGACACTTCCAAACCGGACGGAACTCCGCGCAAACTTATGAATATCGGCAGGCTTCTTGCCCTCGGCTGGAAACCTCGCTTCAACCTGAGAGAAGGCATCCGCGACGCCCATGAGTGGTTTCTAAAAAACCTGTGAAACCCAGACCTGCTCAGGCGAGCAGGTTGTTGATATACGCAGAAGGCTCGAAGTTTTCTATCAACACGACCGTCTCTCCGTGCCTGTGCATGCGAGCTTGGGTCACCAGAATCTCCGATGTCTTGTGCGGGGCAAAAAGGATGTCGTCATGCGTGGCGTTGAGGTGCTCCGCAAACTTGTCCGGCGTCAGCGAGCCGCCGAGATGATCGCTGCGCCCGGTGGCCACATGAATGGTTCCACGGATTTTTTCATCCTGAATGTCACGGCCCGAAACCGGGAGCACCTGCGTGCCGAAGCCCAACTCGCCGAGTTCTCCGGTGACAGGGTCGGAGGAGAGCTTTTTATTGTGTGCTTCTACGACGGAGGCATCGCCGCTGAGGAGTTCAGCTTTCTGGATGCGGCCGCCGGCGACATGCATGAGGCCGATTGTCCCATCTTCGTAGCGCATGGGGAATTCGCCCGAAGCGCCGGTTGGCACATAATAAATCTCGCCTGCCGGGAGGTTGGCGACGTCGGGTTCGTCGCCCCGGCAGAGACCGTGGCTTTTTTGTGCCTCTTGGCCTCCGAGTTCGAGTCGAAGTGTGTGACTGTCTCCGTTAAACAGAAAATCGATCTCCACCCAATCGGCCCCGGTCATGCCGAGGCGCATCTTTTCAGCATCCACACTCACATCGTCGTAGCTCACCGCAAGTCCGGTGCGAAGAATCGTCTGGTTGACCCCGTGGAGCGTGGCACCTCGAAATCCGTGTTTCTTGGCGAAGGCGGTGAGTGGGGCCGTAGCAGAATAGGTCGAAATGCAGAGGATGATGTCGTAGTTCGGGTAGACATCCTTTTCCAGACTCACTGTGCGTCCGTCTGGGGTGTAGGCCTCATCGGGAAGGTCGAGGTTGCTGCCGCCTGTGATTTTGTAGGCATACATCTCGCCGCCGCCGAGCCCGAGTTCGGCGAGGGTGCCGTCGCGGAGGGGTTCGAAGAAGAACTTCACAGCGTTCTTTTGAATGGTGAGTTCCGGATTTTTCAAAAAAGCGAAATCTTTGATTTGCAACGCATCCGGGAGGTCGATCAAAATACAAATCCTCTGACCAATCCGAGGTTCAAAGGTGCTGCGGAGGAGATTTTCCAAACGGAATTTTGGAAAAATACGGCGGGCTGCCTGCGTGGGAATAGGTATCTGGTTCATGCGAAAATGATCTACGCATCATTTGCTGCCGACGATTCAAAAAAATTCGCGCGCGAGATGTGAATTCCTTGTTCATGCGCACGGGGATTTTTGTCTATGCATAGGCAAAGTGAATTACCTCTCTGCCGTTCTATGCGGGCTGGCTCTCCTAACCGCGCAGTATTTTGTAGGTCGAGGGCCGTATCCGTTTTTGCCCCTGGCCGCCTACGCTGTTCTTTGCTTGGCCGTCTTTGCAGGCGCTTGGAAGTGGACGAAGCGTGATTTCATGATGCCGCACTGGGTGGGTATTTCACTGGCCGCCGCACTGGCGTGTTGGATTGCAATCCCGCTGGCAGGGCAGGCCGACCTGTGGTTGCAGGGAGCGATTCTGCGCTTGGTTTTGGCTTGTTGGATTCTCTATGCCCTCATTGTTTTTGTGCTCACCGGCACGAGAGAAAGGCTTGTGCTCCTCTCGATCCTGCTTCTCGGAGCCTTCGCGCAGGCGGCTTTTGGGGTTTTCCAATATCTATTTCCAGACGCGAATCCACACCTCGGATGGATTTCAGATTTGTGTCCCGAGCGGATGGAGGGACACGCCTTCCGGGCGAGGGGCTTTTACTACAACGCCAACCATCTCGCCTGGCTCCTGAATTTTGCGGGCGCATTCGCGCTCTCGTTGGGAGTGTGGGGGCGTGTAGGGCTCTGGCCGCGCGTCCTCCTCCTCTACGGGGCCGCCATGTTTTTCGGTGTGGGAATCCTGACGCAGAGCCGTGGAGGGATCCTCGGAGCAGGTGTCGCACTCGGAGTTTTTGTCATTCTCAGCGCACGCGGTTTGATGCTCGGAGCCTGGGGGGTGCGTGGAAGGATGTTTGGTTTGATAGCCTTGGCCTTGTTGGTGAGTTTCGGTGTGGCTTGGCAGGTTTACGAGTCCAGTGACCTTGCGCAGTTTCGTATCCTGAAGGCAGGGGAAGAAAACTATCGTGCTACCGTCTGGAAAACAGCCCTGCGTCAATGGCAGTCGGAACCGCTTTTGGGGACAGGGATCGGCACCTTCACGAACTTTGCGCGTCAATACAGGTTTCGCGCAGATGCTTTGGATGATGTGTTTGCCCATAATGACTGGGTGCAGGCGCTCGCGGAGATCGGCCTCATTGGAGTGGCTCTGGGCTTGGGTGTTTTTTTTGTGCATCTTTTTTCTGGTTGGCGGGGCTTTGTCGATGGCCTCTGTCAACGGTTGTCCGCCGGGGATCTGCCCGCCAGTGTCAAGTCTGCGATGCAGATGGGAGCCGTTTCCTCTCTCGGAGCCTTTGCCGTGCACTCGCTTTTTGATTTTAACATGCAAGTCCCGGGCAATGCACTGCTCGCCTGTGTCTCATTGGCCATTCTGGCATCGCCCGGGCGGCGGAGCGTGTCCGGAATTATTCCGAAAATTGCCTCCCTCACGACTTTTGCCACGGCCCTTATGGCCGCAGTGTGGATTTCATGGTCATCTTGGAATTTCCACCAGTCGGAGTTTGCCTGGATCAAGTCGGACGCTGCATTTTCCCAAGGGAATTCCGAGTCGGCACTCCATTTTGCGGAATCGGGGTTGCTTTCTAACCCAAAGCACAGCGCGCTTGCAGCTACAGGTGGGCGTGCAACCCTAAGCCTCGGAAAGAATCCGGTTCTTCAAGAAAATGATCGTCGGCGCTTGTTGGAGCGCTCCATTGAATTATCCTCACTCGCCACAAATAGGGAGCCCGGCGATGCCTGGTATTTGATCAATCTTGCTCATGCCCACGACAATCTCGGAAACTTTAAACAAGCCGCTCCACTGCACCGGGCGGCTATCGCCAAGGCCCCCTACTACGCCACCCCCTACGAATTCTATGCGCTCCATCTTGAGCTCTCGGGTTCGATAGACGAGGCGATCTCCTACTACGGGTTAGCCCTCAATCTCCCTGGGCCAACATTCTCGATGCTCCGGAGGGAAGCGCTCATAAAAGCACAAAGATAGGTTCATACCTCACCTTTTTTCACAGAAGAGGCGAAAAACGGGTGACTGTTTCGACTGCTGAGTTAGTGACCGCAAGGGCGATACGCCCTTGCAATTTCGGCTTTGTGTTGCAAACGCTTTCTCGCGTTTCCCCGCGCATCAGGATTTCTGATGTGGCTTCTTTGCATTTCGTCTGGCAGTGCTTAAGCGATGCGCCGCTCTGGAGATTCGTGAAGCCGAAAACTGCAAACGCGCCGCAATGACGTTTTTTTTGTTACGAATTTGTAACATTTATTATTGATTTAGCGCTGGAAGCTGCGCTTAATTCCCGCCAAAAATAGTCCTCAACTACCCAATAATCTATGAAAACACCTTCGATCTCACCCTTCTTCCTTTTGATCATTGTCACCTCACTCGCGACGTCTTCGGTTTCCAGCGCACAGAGCTTCGGTCAACAAAGACAGGCCGCTACGGCAATAGGAGCCCAAAACAAACTTACTCCCGCACAAGTTCAGTCAACCGTTCAAGCGCTCGCGAAGGCTTTCGGGAACGATGGGGACACTCAAGCCCTCCTCGCGGCAGTGTCTGCGCTGACTCAAGCCAATCCCGCACAAGCTGCGGCCATTGCTGCTGCGGCGACGGCCTTTGCTCCTGCCCTCTCTTCTCAACTCGCGGCAAGCGCAGCTGCAGCCGCTCCAGCTCAGGCCGCAGCGGTAGCCGCAGCAGTGGCCACGGCGGCTCCCACTCAAGCAGCGGCGGTCGCAGCGGCAGTGGCAACTGCAGCGCCCGCTCAAGCAGCGGCGGTCGCAGCGGCAGTGGCAACTGCAGCGCCCGCTCAAGCAGCGGCGGTCGCAGCGGCAGTGGCAACTGCAGCGCCCGCTCAAGCAGCGGCGGTCGCAGCGGCAGTGGCAACTGCAGCGCCCGCTCAAGCAGCGGCGGTCGCAGCGGCAGTGGCGACTGCAGCGCCCGCTCAAGCAGCGGCGGTCGCAGCGGCAGTGGCAACTGCAGCGCCGGCGTCCGCGCCTCAGATTGCTGCCAGTGTTTCTGCAGCAGTTCCTGCAGCAGCTGTCAGTATCGCCCAAAGTGTGTCTTCTGCTGTCCCTGCCTCCGCTACGGCCATTGCTTCAGCGGTGGTGGCAGCGGTGCCCAGCGCCGATGCAGCAGCAGTTTCCTCAGCAGCTCAAACCGGCTCGCAAAATCCAGCACCAACAGCCAATCAGCCAGCTAATACAGGAGACCAAGGCACATCGACGGCAGGCCAGAGCCTTCCCGGTTCGACAGGATCCGGCACGGGAGGCAGCGGCACACCCCCACGGCCCACTCCTGCATCCAACTAATCATTTTCAAACTCAGCGAATCCACACCACTCTCAAATGCTTAAAAAAATCATGCCGCTCGCGGTTTCCATGGGTCTTGCCTCGGCCGCCCTATTTGCTCAACAGCCTTCCGAGGACTTCTATGGGGCGCCTGCACCTGCAGACTTTCCGCAAGAATTGGGTGCCTCCGTGGATGACAATGCAGCGGCCTTAGAAATCCCTTCGGAGCCAGTTTCTGATGGGATTTTTGAAGACAAACCCTTCACGTTTTCCTTTGCGCTCCGCGAGGGATACGATGACAACCTTTTCACAACCGAAACAAATCGTTCGGGAAGTTTATACACCAACATGGCAGGTGGGGTGAATTACACCGCGGAAAGTTCGCGTCTGCAACTTACTGCGGCCCTAAACGGTGGTGTCACCTATTACTATTCCCGGCCCGGAAACAAATTCGACTACACAGGCGCCGTAAACATCCAAGGCAGCTACAAACTGACCCCTCGTCTCACCTTAAATTTTTCCACCAATACAGCCTACCTCTCCCAACCGGACTTGGAAGTGGCAGGCACCAGTGCCCGAAACAACGGCGACTACATGTTTTCATCGACGACGGTGGCTGGTATGTATCAATGGTCCGATAAGTTTTCCACGGACACCAAATACAATTTCACCCCCTTTTATTATGTGGAGGAATCTCTCAATGACAGCCAAGGTCGTATTGAGCAAACAATCGGCCAATCCTTCCGTTGGCTCGCTCTCCCCAAAACCACCGCCGTATTGGAGTATCGCGTCAATCCTGTAAACTATTACAGCGCTCCATTGGACAACTTCGGCCAATTCTTCCTCCTTGGAGTCGATCAAGTTTTCAATTCCAAATTCAAAGTGAATGCACGCGGCGGTGCGGAACTGCGGTTCTACAGTGCTGATAATGACAACCCAGAATATTTTGGACCTTACGGTGAGCTGAATGGTTCCTACGAGTATCAAAAAAACTCAAGCGTTGGTCTCAATCTTCGCTACGGAACAGAAGCCTCAGGACTCAGCGGTGCTGCCACTCGTGAGACATTCCGTATCGGAGTGAATGTCGTTCAAGGTATCACTGCCAAGCTCTCCTTTCAAGCTGGTCTGAACTACCAAAACAATTTCTATAACGAATTTGATAAACAAACGCCCACAACGGGATTTTACGAAAATGTTTTAGAATACTCGTTAGGTGCCAATTTCAAGATCACGAAGAACCTCATCCTCCAAGGTGGCTACACCTACACAGTTGATATGGCTCCTGAGTCGGAGCAGTTGAGCTACACCCGCAATGTTGTCTTTCTCGGCTTGAACATGGATTTTTGATTTTTGGCGCAACTCAGCGCTGTTCACACTTTTGCCGACAATCCATCCATGCCGCCTTTCCTGCGGCCAGTTTTCCCTTCATCGCTCCAAAGATAGTTATTGAGCGTCCAATCTGATGCATTCCTCCGACTCCAACGAAACCCAACTCCACTTTCTTGATTATTGGAGGGTCATCCGGATTAGGATGCCGCTTATCGTATTGGTATTCCTCCTCGTTGTCATCACAACTGGTGTGGTGACCTATTTCTTGCCAAAGCAATACGAGTCGAGCGTCACGATGCAGGTCAATCAAAACGATACATATCTGCAGGTTTTCGACGATCGCGGCGGAGGGCGGGGTTTCGACCCTCGCTTCATTACGACTCAATTTGAAATCATTCAGCGCAAGGAAATCCTTTATCCTGTCATCGAAGCGCTCGGGCTTGAGCAGATATGGAAAAAACTCTACGGCGTTCTTGGCAAGGAGCAAACGCTCTACAAACTCCGCAAAATGATCGATGTCCGTGAAATCCGTAACACGGAACTCATTCAAATCAGCGTTCTCGATCAAGATAGAAATGAGGCTTCGGAAATCGCCAACCGCATCGCAGAGGAATATCAGCGCCGCCGGATTGGGGAACAGCAGGGCACTGTGAATCGCTCGCTGATCCAGTTGAAGGACGAGGTTGCCAAACAGAGCCGCCGAGTCGATGAACTCCGCGCAGAGGCGCAGAGGATAAGGATTGAAAACGAAATTCAAGATCTCAACCCGGACAGCGTTGTGGATCCCATGCAGGCCGCCAATGAAGTTCTTCTCTCGGTCGAGCAGCAGGTCAGCACGGAGCGGTTGAGGGTTTCCACCCTGCGGGCCAAATATGAACAAATCAGCAAGCTTTCGGATGACCAGATCATGCGAAGCATCAGCACGCTGGATGTTCAAGATCCAACTATCACCCAGATGCTTCCGCAGTTCCAGGAAGTGGCTTCGGAAGAGGCCCGACTCCTCAATAGCGGATTGGGTGTCAACCACCCGACGGTCAAATCCATGCGGGCCAAAAAAGACGTTATGGCCACTCAACTCGTCTCCCAGATTGCTTCGCTGCGCGCAAGCATGGAGGCAAATATCCGCATCGGCGAGGACTCGATCACTCAACTTGAGCAGCGTCTTCGCGAATCCCAAGCCAAACAGCAGACATCCAAAACACGGGCCTCAGGATACTACGAGGCAAAAAATAACTACATTCAGGCTAAAAAAATCCTCGAGGCTGCCGAGATGCGGCTTTCCACCGAAACCATGCAGCGCACGATGCCTCAAGATCCCACGGTGATCTGGGAGCGAGCCGAGCCTGCTGAGTATCCCTCGCGACCCCGCGTGCTGTTGAATATGATACTTGGCGTGGTCGTTGGCATTGGATTTGGAGTCGGTCTGGCTTTTTTCATCGAGTATCTGGACACCAGCGTCAAAACGCTTCAGGACTTGGAGTCCATTCTAAAAATTCCAGTCCTTGCCGTCATACCCAAGGAAATTAGTCTCCTCCTTCATGGTAATGATGACAACCCCGATGCGGAAGCGTATCGCATTATGCGGACGAACATCGAATTCAACCGCAAAAACCCTGCCGCGAACTCGATAACCATCGTAAGCGGTGGTCCTGGTGAAGGTAAGTCAACCACTCTCAACAATTTGGCTTATACATTTGCCAAAGGTGGCTATACAACGCTCGTAGTAGATGCCGATCTAAGGCGTCCTTCCCAGCACAGAATTTTTGGGATTGACAACAAAAATGGCCTGAGTGACCTTTTAACGACGCAATTAAGTTTGGAACAAGTCGTGCATAAAACGAAAGTTGAAAATCTTTTTTTCATGCCAAGTGGCTTGCTTCCAAGGGACGCTGTCGGAATCTTGAATTCCCAGCGAATGATGGATGTGATCCAAGAAACAAAATCTCGTTTTGACATCGTTTTCTTTGATTCTCCACCCATTCTTGGCGTCAGCGACGCCTCTGTGCTCTCCAGTGAATTGGACCTCACGATTATCGTCGTGCAGCACCGAAGATTCCCCAAGGACATGATCCAAAGGGTGAAACAGTCCATCGAGAATGTGGGCGGTAACATATTGGGGGTCGTTCTTAACAATGTGGATATCCGCCATGATCAGTCTTATGGCTATTACACAAGTTATTATAACTACTACAGTCCATCCAAAAATGTTCCTGAGAAGCCCGGACAAAAAGCCCAAGCCGCTTCCCTGGCAACGACAAAACCAAACCCTCAATCTGGTGAATACTAAGTCTTTTATTGCCGCAATAGTCCTCGTGCTATCTGCATCGATCCTGACCGCGCAGGATGCCGTTCTTCGTGCTGGCGACTCCTTGGAAGTTCGCATCGGTGGGGTGCCTCCTGAAGAAGTCCAACAGGTCTCCGGGACTTACACGATCGATGGGGACGGATTCGTGAATCTCCCACATATTGGCAAAATTCGGGCTGCACAAGCCACCCAGTCGGAGTTGCAGCAAGCCATCGAGAGCGGATACACATCGCGCCAGATTTACACGAATCCGTCTATTACGCTCAGTATCCCTAATACGGCACGCTTTGTTAATACCGGAGGAGAAGTAAAAGCCCCTCAACGCGTTCCTTTCACAGCAGATCTGACATTGCTCGGGGCCATAAGCGCGTCTGGTGGTTTCACGGATTTTGCTGATCAGGGGAAAGTCCGCCTCCTGCGGGAAGGGAAAGTCACGATCGTCAATGTCAAGCAAGTCCGCAAAGAACCCGAGAAGGATATTCGCCTCAAGCCCGGCGACAGAATTGAAGTGCCGCAAAGTTTCTGGTAACCGTCCCTACAGTGACAACGAGTCTTGAAAGTGACGACCTCTACTGGTTTTGCGTGAAGTGTAAACCTCGTCAGGAATCTACTTCGAAGAGAAGTATCCTGCGCGATGTTGGTGTGGAAGTTTTTTGCCCCATGCTGCGTTTTGAGCGCGCGCGCCGCACCGGTCGAGTGCGTGTCACGGAGGCCATGTTTCCGGGCTATCTCTTCGCCCGCTTCAACTACCGCGCCACGCACCGCCATCTCGGGGCCTGTCATGGGGTCTCGCATATTGTGAAATTTGGTGGCATCGCTGCCATCGTAGGTGAGGAGATCATCCAAGCCCTGCGAGCGGCTGTGGTTGATGAGGAAATTGTGGAAATCCGAACTCATATCGAAGTGGGTAGCGAGGTGCAGGTGCTTCAGGGAGCCTTCAGCGGTATCAAGGCAATAGTCACGCAAGTTCTTCCAGCTCAGGCGCGCGTAAAGGTGCTTCTGGAGCTCCTCGGTATGGAGCGGGAGGTCGAGATCGCCGAGAGCAGTGTCCTGCCACGCATATCTCATCCCCTTGCTCCGCTGTAGTTTTCCTTCCCCGAGACATGCCTCGATCCCGTCTGGACGCTTGGAAGGTTGCACGGGCGTTACGCCCGTTGGCTTCAAAGATCAGTAGCGATCGATGACCAATGGGATTTTTTTAACCACGAAGCGAACAAATTTTCACGAATGGGGAGCGGCTCCAAGCCGGAGGCCGGTGGGCGCAAGTTGTTCGATGTCAGGCGAGACGCCCGACCTACATAAGCGCCTTCTAAAATCCACGACCTTGGAGACAGGGGTCTGAGACCTCCCGTCCACTACAGAGGCGGCCGGCATCCCTTCAAATCCTACTCGGGGGGGGACTTCTTTGTCTGCGAACTTTGGGGCTGCTTGATGGTTCTGATATCGGATGCCTTTTTTACAGGCTTTGGAACAAGGGAATTTTCTTTCGCTTTTGATTTCGGCACGGGCGTGCTTTCGTTTAAAGGCGCAGGCGGTTTTGGTGGTTTGAGCGCCTTGAGGTTTGAATTTTGCAGAAGCGGAATTTCCCGCAGGGCCTCTACTCGCACCTTTGCAAGCCCGCGGTCATAGAAGCCGAGCTTTTTCGCAGCAGCCACGCTCAGATCGATAATCCGCCCTTTCACGAACGGACCTCGATTATTGATCCGCACGATGAGTGAATTCCCGGTTTTCAGATCCACCACTCTCACGCGCGTGTTGAAGGGGAGTTTTTTATGCGCTGCGGTGATATCTCCCGCACGGTAGGTCTCCCCGTTGGCCGTCAACCTTCCGATCCAGCGGCCTCCATACCAAGAGGCTGTGCCATGTTCAACAAGTGTCGGTTTTGAGGAGTAAATCTGCGTTTCTTGACGCTCCGGAGATGTCTCGATGAGCATGCGGGTCTGGCAGCCTGCTAAACAAAGGCACAAAGCCAAAAAAAGGCACACCCGCCAACTTGGAAGGAGTCTTTTTTTCCTATCGGAATCCCGAGTCATTGGGATTGCGTGCTCAGCAACCCGAAGGCGGCGGAGAGGGTGTCAACTGGAGTGGGGTGGCCAGAAAGATTCAAGGTGGGAAAATTAAATTGCGTTCTGCACCAGGTCAACTGGCGTTTCGCATAGCGCTGGCTTGCCTGCACCATGGCCGCTTTGCAGGCGCTCTCAGTGAGTTCGCCTTGCAGGAATTGCAGGATTTCCCGGAATCCGATCGCTCTCGAGGCTCCCTCGCCCGCGTGCTGTGCCGCTTTCACCTCCTCCACGACACCTGAGGCAAACATGGCATCCACATTTGCAGCAATCCGATTCCGTAATTCATCGCGATCCCGTGTGACCACTATGCCTCCAAATTGGCCACGGTCTTCGCTCCAAGTTCTCCGGGATTCCGCCAATGGCTTTTTCGTGAGCAGGACGATCTCCAGCGCACGCCGAACGCGCGCGGGATTGCGGGTATCGATGGCCTCTGGTGCGGCGGGGTCTTTTTCCGCAAGTTCCGCCAGCGCCTCGGCGATTGGCACCGACTGGATGCGGGCGCGGATGGCGTCATCCGGCTTCGGCATTTCCGCAAGGCCGTGGGTGAGAGCTTTCAGGTAAAGTCCCGTTCCGCCTGTGAGAATGGGCACGCGGCTGCGTGACTGAATGTCTTCGATGCAGCGCCAGGCCTCCTCCGCATAGCGGGCGGCATCGAACTTCTGCGTGAGATCCAAAAATCCCACAAGATGGTGGGGGACGAGAGCCCGAAGCTCGGGCGACGCTTGCGCCGTGAGAATCGGCAGACCAGCGTAGATCTGGAAGGCATCCGCTCCCACCACTTCTCCTCCGAGGTGGAGGGCCAGAGCGGCGGCCAGGGCGGATTTTCCCGCGCCTGTGGGCCCCGTCACGATGATCGGACGGGGCCCTTTGGCGAAGGATGTTTGTATTTTACTCAGCGGGCTGGGCGGTGCGTTCTGAGCGGCGCTCCTCGAGAGCCTTGGCTCCACTGACCACGAGTTTGCGGCCCATGAATTCCTTGTCGTGGAGTTCCGAGACAGCGCGCTTCGCTTCGTCCACCGACTGCATTTGCACGAAGGCAAATCCCTTCGAGCGCATATTGTGCCGGTTGATCACGATTTCCACGTTTTGCACCGATCCGACCCCGTTGAAGAGATCCGAGAGGTCGCTTTCGCCGGCGTCGAATGACAGGTTGCCCACATAGAGACGAGGGGAAGTGACTTCCACCACCTCTGGTGTGCGCATACCGGTCGGGCGCTCACTGCGCTCCTGACGCTCGCTGCGTTCTTGGCGCTCGCGCGCTGGACGCTCCGAGTCAGTGGACTCGCGGCTGCGGGCCGGGCGCTCCTCGCGCGCGACTTGGGTTGGTTCTTCGGACTTTCCTGTCAGGAATCCAAGGATTCGTGAGAGGAGGGATTTTTTTGGCTTGGGTTTGTTATCGCGCTGGGCGGATGAGGAGGAACGGCTGCCGCGCTCAGGGCGTCGGCTGGATCCCCGGCGCGGCGAACGGCGCGATCCGCTGGGTGTGTATTCTGATGACATGTATTCTATTCTTGCATTGCATGGCCATCCTGGCACGCGGAGAAGTGCTTCCCGCAGCAGTGATATGGATGGCGGTTTCGCCTCCGACGATGCACACCCCCTTGCAAGTGTGTGCTTCATGCACACTGCAAAGAACATGAGTGACGCGATGAATTCAGACCTTGGACCTCAATAAAGTGGGTCTCGGGATCCGTTTTGCATAAATGAAAGCGTCGGAAGCTCCATAAGCATCTCTCGTTTGTAGCGAAAACTCAAGTTCTAAGTTCCATGAAATTTACCGCCGCGCCCGCCCTGCTGGAAATCACGCGATACTCCAACTTCGTAAGCTGAGTCGCCGGCGCGTCTGACCTCCCTTTGTTCGACAAACGCACTGCTGCAGGGGAGCGCTCAAGAGGGGGGCAGTCCCGGCCGAGCAGGTGCAGAGAAGGGGTGATCCCCACCACTCGCCCTTATGGAGCACCGCCAAACACTCCGAACTAACAAGTCACATTAGGCTACAGGAAAGAATAATATAAAACCACAATCGAGCGCCGTGGGAAGGTGCGAATCAACACTTCCGGAGGCGGGCGGAATGGTGCAGCGAGGCAGAATTCTTTAGCGGAACTCGGAACGAGTTTTGATGGCGGGTTGTGTGGCCTCGCGGGATGGGGAAAATTTTAAACCACTGATGGACATTGATGGACACTGATGGGGAAGAAGGTGCGGCGCTGGCGTGGAAAGCTCGCCGACGAGGAATCAAATGTCCCGAGGGCGGGCGCGCTCTCCGAGACCATGGCGCTGCCGCGCCTTTGGCGAGGTGGGGATGACCGGCTTCGGTCGCTCGGCTGGGGTGGCGTCATGGGAGCGGCTTCGCCGGAGATTTTTATTGCCGGTAGAATTCGTGCTCCTTTTTGAAATTCGCGGTTCATATTTTTACCGCTTCGCCTTCCGTGCTGGGCGGGCTCATGCGAGGCATTCGGGGGGCAAATGGGCAGAATAAAAACTCTGCAAGCAGGGTTGCCCAATTTTTGCTTTTTCTGCCAATCCCAGTTTGCTGGGATCATCCGTGCCCATCCCAGTCATCCGTGGTTATTTCCACTCCAACGGCGCCCCGCCGTCACTTCGCGAGGTGGGATTTCAGAATTTCGAGTTCTTGGTCGGAGATTTTTACGGCGGGGATAAGGCGGGCGACCGAGATGGCTTTTTCGGGTTCGTTGTTGGCGGCGAGGACGCTGGCGAGGATGAGAAGTTGGTTGGGGGCGAGGTTTTGTGGCGGGATATTGGCCTGCTGCAGGAGTGTCAGCGCGGGGAGTTTTTTTCCCTGCTGAAGTCTGGCGAGGGCAAGTGTGAAGCGCACGGCAGGGTCGGCGGGGTTTTCCTGGAAGCGTTTTTCGAGCGCGGCGGTATCCGTCGCGCGGCCGAGTATCAGGTCGAGGTAGGCGGCATCATTGAGGATGAGGTTGTTGTCTTTGAGTGTTTCGCAATCCTGCGCCATCTGAAAAAGCTGGCGGAGTCTCGTGGAGTCGCGCGCCTCGGCCACCACGGGAACGAGGCTCTGCATCGCCTCCATGGCATTCTGCGGCTTGGCGAGTTGGTAGGGCAGTGAGCCATCGAAGAGCCCATACTCGCCGCTGCGGTGGAGGTATTCCAGAATCTCGACGGACTCGGCGGGCTTGTCTTTGTATTCCTCGAGCGCCGCGCGATAGAGGGCATCGCCTTCCGCATCGCGGCCGGACATCTTGAAGGCGCGGGCCGTGTAGATTTTTGAGATGTGGCCGGGTAGGGGATTGGTCGGCACGGCGAGGGCATCGCGCAGGGTGTTCCACTCGCCGATGGCGGCGGCGAGGTCCACCCAGGTCCGCATGGCATCGGCGCGTGTCAGCGCATCCTTGAGCGGCAGGATTTCGACTGCATCGCGGGGTTGGCCCTTCCAGAGGAGCCACTGGGCTGCTTGCAGACGGTCTTGCAGGCTCTTGCCGCGCACGCGCTGCACCAGTTCCGCTGCTACACGGGGTTGGGATGCCGGATCGAGTTGCACCTCGGTGGTGTCGGTGAAGAGGAGAAGAGGGAGGCGCTTGATCGGATGTTGGCGGATTTGTTTGATCCATTCGAGGCGGGTCTCAGGAGGCAGAAGATCGGATGATACACCCACGGCCAGCGCCTCCAGAGCGGCGGCGTCAGTGCCGTCCTTGAGCTGCATGAGTTGGGTGCGGATGTCTATTTCTCGGTTATCAGCATTTGGCATCGCCAAAAGAAGCCGCAGCAGAGCCAGTCGGGATGACCGGCCGCCATGGAGGTCCACCGCCTGACGAAGAATTTCCAAGGCCTCGGTCGTTTCGCCATTGCGCGCTTTGATTTCGGCTTCGAGAAGCAGGGGAAAATCCGGCTCGCCTTTTTCAGCCACGAGTTTGGCAAGGTAGGTTGCCGGCTCCGTGTAGCCCGCGCGCAGGGCGTTCAAAGCCTGTTTTTTCAAGTCCTCCAAAGACCCGCTGCCACTCTGGTAGAGGCGGCCGTAGAGTTCCATCGCCTGGTTGCTACGGCCATCGGCCTCGAAAAGCTCCGCCATGAAACGCAGGGCCGTAGGCTGGCGGGGATCAAGCCGCAGCGCCGTGTCGGCACTCATCACGGCCTCTTGCATCTTGCCTTGCTCTGTATAACCCCCGGCCATTTGCGCCAATCGCCCAGCCTGAAACCGCTTCGCCCAGCCATAGCTCTTCGATAAGCCAAACAGAATGCCAGCCAGCGCCAACCCTATGCAAACAACCCACATGAGAAGCCTGCGAAAGCGCGCTGGGCGCGGCTTCTCGGCGAACTCGGTGGTGGTAGAATCATTCATTTTCAAGGAAGTATTCGGCTAAGCTCTCCTTCAAAAAAAGACCCGGCCAATTTCTTGGCCGGGCCCCAAACCTTCAATAATCTGAAAAAACCTTGATCTGAGATCAGGCGGCGGCTGTGGCCGATTTGCGGCGGCGCTTGATGAAGACATATCCACCAATCCCGCCGAGAAGGAGAAGAGAAGCAGCAACTTGGCCAGGCTCGGGGACGGGAGAGGGCGATGCAGCAGTGTAAGTGTAGCGGAGGGTTGTGCTTGTGAGGGCAGAGTAAAGAGAGCTATCTACCGTGAAGGCTGCTCCGGATGTAGAAAGATTAATCGAAGAAGAAGCTTTAAGTGATAAAGTGCTTGTCCCGAGATACGCTGAAAAATCCGAAGAAGCAATTGAGAAAGTCTGCGCCGATCCACCAATCAGAGACTGGCTGCCATTAATAGCGAATACTTGAGATCCAGAAGCGTTTATAACTTTCCAAGTTGGGGTTTTGGCTGTTGGAGTTGTATCTAGATTGACATCACTTCCAGAGTAACCTGAAAAACCTAATGCTCCATCTGGATCAAAAGTCAAAGCAGACTTGATTAATTTTACAGTAACATTGCTGGTAAGAGAGTTGTTTGTGACAACTGCACTTCCGCTTGGCGTGCTAGAGTTGATCAGAAAATCAACCGCTGAAAGGGTGCCCAAGGAAGTGTTGAACTGGTTAAACGTAAAGGTTGCGCCGGTGTTGGTATCAACTGAATGAGTTATATTCTGAGTTACATAACTCGAAGGCGTTGCTCGTGCGATGCCAACAAATATTAGAGATACTATGCTGATGATCGCTGATTTGATCAGTGTTTTCATATTATTGAGTTTGTTCGTCTGAGGTTTTGTTGAGCCCACTTGGTGCGAAACATAAACTGAACTAAAGTTCAATTACTGCAAGTTTTTTTCGCTTAGAGCAAAAAACGAACAAAGCGGTAGTGCGCCCACAGTGCTCTACAAGCGCAGAGAGGCGTGGCATATCGAAGCGGAAGCGCGTCACGCTTGGCTTTTCATGGGACAGCCCCCCGCGTTTTCCTGCCGAGTCTTGGCGCGGCGGCAGCGCCTCTTAAAAATTATGAGGGATCCAGGCCCTTCGCGACACAAGCCTCAGGCACGCAGCCTCGTCTCCAGACGCAATGGCGGCACCTGTGCATCTTGGAGTTTCAATCGCGCATAGCATCGATGCTCCGCGATGATCTTGCCGCGCAGGCCGAAAACCGATCCCTTCAAGAGAAGTCAGCCGACTGACAAGCCACTAAACTTTTTTTCATTTCGAAGGTTTTTTTGATTGCAGCAAGGGCGGAGCGCATACAGCTTGGGGAAACCCCTAATTGTCATGAACTCCTTTCAATTCTTGTTTTTTCGTTCGCAAACACTGTTTTTGTGCCTTGCTTTAAGCCTCCTTTGTTCTCTTCCGGCCTATTCGCAGAAGCCCGCCAAGGCCGAGGATGTATCGGATATCAAAGACGGGGTCACTGTTGTTGTCGAATTGGCTGGCAAGGTGGAAATCGTTGAAATGGAGGGAGCCAAGCCCAAGGCGGCTGAGAAGGGGGCGAGAGTGCCTGTGGGAGCCACATTCCTCGTTGGGCCGAACAGTCGTTTGGATTTGGCGTTGTCGAATGGAGCGTTGTTTCAACTCGGCGAAAACTCCAAATTCACAATCGGCGAATTCGAGCAGGAGGCCTATGAGTTTGTCTTCACAAACGGCGCGGCGATCCGTCCCCGCGAGATCAAGGATTTTGGCGCTGATGAAGCCATTTTACAAACGATGGATGCCAGCGAAGAGGCTTGGAACAAACTAGGATCTGAGCCGACGACCTCGAAAGGAAAATTTATTCTTTCCGAGGGAACGATGACCGGTCAGTCGAAGAAGCTCAAGCCCGGCTCCACTATGGAAATCGTGACTCCCATCGGCACTGCGGTCATCCGGGGAACCGTGTGGAGGCTCACTGTCAAACCCGTTGGCGGCCCAGGCGCAACCCGTTTCCAAGGCACACTCGATGTCGCCGAGGGGCGGGTGGATTTCGGGAAATCCGATGGCTCCCGCAACGTGCAGGTTCAGGGAGGATATACGGCGACGTTTGATGTCACGGTAACCCCTTCGGGCGAGGTGCGTGTAACAAACATCAACACCTCACCCATGCCGCCCGAGCGCCAAGCCATGCTCCTGGGCACCGTGAGCGCTGTTGCCCAAGAGCAAACATACTTCAGCGCCGTCAACGGCACCCCCGACGCGCTCCGCGAGGCGATCCGCGCTCAAGCGCAACAATCTCAAGGCGAGGGAACCAACCAACCGGCCGACCCCAACCAGACAGATGCCAACCCCGACCAGATTGGCATTGGCGATCTTCCACCGGTGATTCCGACAAATCCGATCCAGCCTCCGCCGCCTGCGCCTGCGCCAACATCGACGCCGACACCTCCGACGCCGACACCTCCAAGCCCAACGGCAACGCCGCCACAGCCGACACCGACACCGAATCCCAGCAACGCCTGAGGCAAGGATTGTGATCCATGCGTCGGTTGGTATGGGTCAAGACGCGGACAGTTCCCTACGGAATTACGATGTCGATCCGTAGAAATAGTGGTTTGAGCATATTTCCACTTCACCAGGACCAAGTCTGCACAGTGTCGCGGCATTTGCTCTTTGGGAATTGCTTCACGACTCGATGCTCTGGAGTTCCCATCCAGTCCCAGCGCGAGCACGGTGCTTATTTAAAGGATCGGCCTCTCTGCGAGGGTATAGGAATTCGCCCAGCGCCGTTGACCCGCTGGTCATTGGCTGATAGTCGTTCTCCCTTTTCATGAGCGGATATAAAAATACGATCAATCTTCCTAAAACCGATTTTCCAATGAAGGCCGGGTTGGCCCAGCGCGAGCCTGAAATGCTGGCCAGGTGGGAAGGGGAGGGGCTTTACGAAAAAATCCAAGAGCGCCGCAAGGATGCTCCGCTTTATCTCCTGCACGATGGCCCTCCCTTTGCGAATGGCGATGTGCACATGGGAACGGCGCTGAACAAGATTCTGAAGGACTTCGTTGTGAAGAGCCGCACGATGGCGGGATTCCGCGCGCCTTTTGTTCCCGGTTGGGATTGCCACGGCCTTCCGATCGAGTTTCGCGTGGTGAAATCCTCCGCAGGCCTCACGCCCGCCGAGGTGCGCCGCCGCTCGGAGGAATATGCTCGCAAATTTATCGACATCCAGCGCCGCCAATTCCGCCGACTGGGCGTCTTGGGCGATTGGGAGCATCCCTATCTGACGCTCGATCCGTCCTATGAGGCCGGCATGATCCGCTCCTTCGCCCGTTTCGTGGAAAAAGGCCTCGTCTATCGCAAGAAAAAACCCGTCCTTTGGAGCACCGGCGCACAAACCGCCCTCGCCGAAGCGGAGGTGGAGTATCAGGATAAGACCTCCCCCGCAGTGTATGTCATGTTCCCGCTCGTCAGCGGAGAATTCGCCGGCGCGGCCTCGGTCGTCATCTGGACCACCACGCCGTGGACACTTCCCGCGAACCTCGCCATTGCCGTCAATGCCGGCCACCAATACGCCGTGGCCCGGGTGCGTCTCGAGGGTGTGGAAAAAACGATCATTCTCGCCGAGTCGCTTCTGGATTCCTTCTGCGCGGCCACCGGTGCTGAAAAAGTCGCCGTCGAAAAAACCCTCCCTGGCTCCGCCTTGGAGGGCCTCGAGGCCAGCCACCCCTTCCTGCCACGCAACGCAACGATCTACACAGCGGCTTTTGTGACGCTGGATACCGGCACGGGCTGCGTTCACATCGCTCCAGGGCATGGCGAGGACGACTACCATCTCGGCATGGAACGCGGGCTCACGCTCCTCTCGCCTGTTGATGACTACGGGCGCTACACCGAGGAGTGTGGATTGCCTGATTTCATCGGCAAAAACGTCTTCGAGGCGAATGCCGGCATCATCGAGATTCTCAAAGAAAAAGGAGCCCTCGCCGGCCAAGGGGACCATCAGCACTCCTACCCCCACTGCTGGCGCTCCAAGACGCCGGTCATCTTCCGCGCGGTCGAGCAGTTTTTTATCCGCATCGAAAACATCCGTGCCAAGGCGCTCGAAGAGGTCGATGCCACCACATGGCTTCCGCACTGGGGACGCAATCGCATTCGTGGAACGGTGGAGTCCCGGCCCGACTGGTGCATCTCCCGCCAACGCACATGGGGCGTTCCCCTGCCGGTCTTCTACGATGCCAAAGGCGAGCCCGTGTTGGATCCCGCCGTGATTTGCAAGGTCGCGGATATTTTCGCCGAAAAAGGCACGAACTCGTGGTTCGAAATGGATGACGCCGCCTGGTGCGGGCTCGTCGGCCTGCCCGCAGGCACAACGCGCCGCAACGACACGCTCGATGTGTGGATGGATTCCGGCCTGAGCCATGAAACTGTCTTGCGTCAGCGTCCGGAACTTGGCTTCCCCGCCGACCTCTATCTCGAGGCGACGGATCAACACCGCGGTTGGTTCCAGAGTTCGCTCATGACATCCGTTGCTTTGAATGGCTGCGCACCCTACCGCGCAGTTCTCACTCACGGCTTCGTGATGGATGTGGACACCCGCAAGAAAATCTCCAAGTCCGCCGCCGGTGGATACCAGAAGCCGACCGACGCCGACCATTACGTCAACAAATACGGCGCGGATCTGCTCCGCCTGTGGGTGAGCAGCGTGAACTTCACCGACGATGTTCCCTTCTCGGAGGAAATCTTCACGCGTCTCTCGGATTCCTACCGTCGCGTTCGCAACACACTGCGCATCCTTCTGGCCAATCTCCACGACTACGATGTCGCCAAGCCACCGGCGCCGGAAGCCCTCACCTTCGTGGACCGCTGGATTCTCGCCCGTCTTCAGGAGGTCGTGGCCGCCTGTCTCGATGCCTATGAGAAACTCGAGTTCCACCGCGTTTACCACACGATCAACCAATTCTGCGCGGTCGACCTCAGTAGCCTCTATGTGGACATCACCAAGGACCGCCTCTACTGCGACACGGCGGCCTCACCACGCCGGCGTGCCACACAGTTTGCCATGCACAGCGTGCTGGATGCCCTGACGCGTCTGCTCGCGCCGATCATCGCCTTCACCGCCGAGGAGGCCTGGGGCTACTCCCAGCCCGGCACATCCGTGCATTTGCAGGACTTCCCGAAACCCGATGCGCGGTGGACCAATCCCGACACGGTCGGAACGATGGATCAGCTTCTGCAAATCCGCAGCCGCATTTCCCAGGCTGTGGAGAAGCCACAAAAGGCGGGAGACATCGGCAGCGCGCTGGAGGCGCGGGTGAAGCTCTCCGTCACCGCCGCCGAGGCCACCCTGCTCGAACCTCTCAAGGTCGAATTGGAGGAGGTTTTTATCCTCAGCGATCTTGAGGTGGTCTCCACCGAAGCTGCCGGTGTGGAGATTTCCAAAACTCCTCACGCCCGCTGCGAGCGTTGCTGGCGTCATCGTCCAGAGGTCGGCTCGAGTGCCGCGCATCCAACCCTCTGCGCCCGCTGTGAAGAAGCACTGGCTGTCTTGGGATGAAGCTTCTGTTGTTCGTCACCCTGCCCCTCTACCTGCTTGACCAGGTCACGAAATGGCTCGTTCTGCGTTTCATTTCGACGGATGAGTTTGTGCCGGTGATCCCTGGCTTTTTCTATCTCGTTCAAGTCCACAACACGGGTGCGGCCTTCGGAATGCTCAAGGACAACAACCTTTTTTTCATGCTGCTTGCTTCAGTGGCACTGATTCTGGTTGCCGTCTTCGCGCGCCGGGGCGCCTTCGCCGACGCGCCCTCGCGCTTGGGTGCCGCCCTGCTGGTCTCCGGCGTGCTGGGAAATCTCACCGACCGCATCCTGCACGGCTATGTCGTCGATTTTTTGGATGTTGTGCTCCCATGGTATGGCCACTGGCCGGCCTTCAATGTCGCCGACTCCGCCATCTGCGGAGCCGCCGCGCTCTTCTTGATCTCGGGATTTGTTGGCGGTGAAAAAAGGGTCTCATCTCCTTAACCCGGATGCGGCAATGGAATATTTTTGACAACACTAATCGAAATAAAAGAATGACTTACAAAGAATCAGCCGGCTCTAAAAATGTCCCCGCTTTTGGCTGCATGTCCTTTTAGTGCAATTTTGTTCATTTTGTTAATTCTGTCTAAAATCCGTTTTCAGGCTTAAAAAAGATGCCTCAACTGTTGCTTTCCACCCATTAGGGGGTTACCACAACACAAACCTGACCACTTTATGAATTCACCCACAACCATGCCCGTCAGCGAACTTTCCGCCGAGGCTCGCGGAGCTTTTCTTGTTCGCACTTACAGTCACCTCGCCCTGGCGATTGCGCTTTTTGTCGGAATCGAGGTCTGGTTTTTTCAAACCGGGATTGCGGATACGATTGTGAAAGCCTTTGAGAGCGTGTCGTGGCTTCTTGTGCTCGGCGGGTTCATGCTTTTGTCCTGGCTGGCGACCTTCATGGCGAATCCCTCGATCTCACGCCCGCTGCAGTATCTGGGGCTGGTCCTGTATGTTTTCCTGCAGGCGGTGATCACGGTGCCGCTTCTTTACATCGCCAATCAATCCGCGCCCGGCGTCATCTCCAGCGCCGCCCAAGCCACGCTCGGCGGGTTCTTCCTTCTCACCGCTGTGGTGGTGACCACCCGCAAGGACTTTTCCTTCCTGAGAACATTCCTCATCTGGGGTGGACTGCTCGGCCTGGCGGCCATCGTCTGCGCCGTGCTTTTCAAATTCGATCTTGGCACATGGTTCTCCGTGGGCATGGTCGCCCTCGCAGGGGCCTCGATCCTCTACACGACCTCTTCGATCATGCGCGACTACCCTGAGAATGCGGATCTCTCGGCCGCCATCCAGCTCTTTGCCGCCGTAGCCATGATGTTCTGGTATATGCTGCGTCTCTTCATGGGATCGCGCCGCTAAGTGGGTAAGGACTCTTTGCTGCGATGCTGAATGTCGCGCTCAAGATGCTATTTCGTGACCGAGCGAAATACGCGATGCTCGTTTGTGGTCTCGCCTTTTGCTCGTTGTTGATGTGCCAGCAGTCATCGGTCTTCTGCGGGCTGATGATGTGGACGACCGCAACGGTGCGAAACATCGGCGCTCCGGTGTGGGTGGTGGATGCCAAAGTCGAGCAGGCCAACGAGGTCATCCCGATGCGGCAGATCGAAGTCGATCGCGTGCGCAGTGTGAAGGGCGTGGCATGGGCTGTGCCACTCTACATCGGCATCGAGCAGGCGCGCCTCGGCGATGGTTCTTTTCAAAATGTGCAGGTCGTCGGTCTCGACACGGGCACGCTCACCGGCAGGCCGATGAACATGACGGCAGGCCGCATCGACGATCTGCGACTGCCCGATTCCGTGGTGGTCGATCAGGTCGCGGTGGAAAAATTCCGCCGCAAGGGTATCAAAATTGAGCTGGGGACGACCTTTGAAATCAACGACAAAGCCGCCCGTGTGGTCGGCATCTGCCGGGTGAGCCGGAGTTTTCTCGGGCAGCCCTATATCTACACGACCTACGACCGCGCGCTGGAATACGCCAAACCCTCCCGCAAGCAACTCAGCTATGTGCTGGCGGCACCCATGCCGGGAATCACCGCCAAGGATCTTGCGGCGAACATCGACAAGCTTGATGGATTAAGGGCGATCGAGAGCGACGACCTCTTCTGGATGACGATTCGCTGGTATATCAAAAACACGGGAATTCCGATCTCCTTCGGGACTGTGGTGATCCTCGGACTCATCGTCGGCATAGCGATCGCCGGGCAGACATTCTACCTTTTCGTCCACGACAACCTGCGCTTTCTGGCCGCCTTCAAAGCCATGGGTGCGCGCAACACCACCCTCGCTGGGATGGTTCTGGCGCAGGCGTTTTCCGTCGGCTTCATCGGCTATGGCATCGGTGTGGGGATTGCCGCATGGTTTGGAAACACCGTTCTGGCCAAGGAGGCGCCGCCCTTTTTCATGCCGTGGCAGGTGCCTGTGTTTGTCGCGTGCGTGATTGTTTTCATTTGTTCCTTCTCCGCGCTCATCGGCCTCACAAAGGTCATGCGCCTCGAGCCTGCGGTCGTCTTCAGGTGATGACCGAGACGCACAAAATCGCCGTCAGGGTTGAGAATGTGGTGAAAAGCTTTAGCGGTGGAGACACGCGCGTCTTCGCTCTCAAGGGCGCCAGCTTGGAAGCCAGATTCGGCGAGATTCTCATGATCGTCGGCCCGTCGGGCTGCGGCAAAACAACACTCCTGAGTGTGATCTGCGGGACGCTGAAGTTTGAGGAGGGCGAAATCACCGTCTTCGACAACAACCTCGGGAAAATGCGCACCGGAGAAATGACCCGCTTCCGCCGCGAGAACATCGGCTTCATTTTCCAGCAATTCAATCTCATCCCCACACTCACCGCAGTGGAGAATGTTTCGATCCCCCTCATCCTTCAGGGCCTATCCACCGCCGAGGCGGAAAAGCGGGCCCGCACCGTTCTGGAGCAGGTCGGCTTGGGAGATAAATTCAAATCCTTCCCGAACCAACTCTCCGGCGGTCAGCAGCAGCGCGTGGCCATTTCCCGGGCGCTCGTGCACGAACCTCGCTTGATCATCTGTGACGAGCCCACCGCCGCCCTGGACTCTGTGAGCGGACACAAGACCCTCGAGCTCCTCAAGGCCAGCGCCCTGAAACCCGACCGTTGCGTGATCATTGTCACCCACGACAGCCGGATTTATCCATTTGCCGACCGCATCGTCCAGATGGACGATGGACACGTGATCGGCCACTTCGACGACCATACCCAACTCCAGCATGCCTAAACGCCTTTCCTTCTATCTCGCGGTCGGCGGGATCATTGCCGTGACACTCCTCGTTCTGCGTCTTCGCCAGAGCGGACCGACGCCCGAGCCACTCGTTCCACCCCCGCAATCGCCCTATGCGGACTCCATCGGTGGACGCGGTCTCGTTGAGAGCGTGAATGAAAATGTCCGCATCGCGCCGGCCACATCCGGCTTGATCCGTGAGGTTATGGTGAAAGTGGGTGACAAAATTTCCAAGGGCGATGTGCTTTTTGCGATGGATGACCGTGACGCCCTCTCGCAGGTGAAGGTGCAAGAAGCCCAAGTCGCCGTCCTCGAGGCCCAAGTCGCCACCGCTCAAACTATCGTTGCAGACCGCAAGGACCAACTCGACCGCACCACCCGCCTCCGTGAAAAAAATGTCTCCAGCGAAGACGAGGCCAAGCGCAACCTTTTCGCCTGGCAGGCGGCCGACCGCCAGCTGCAAAGCACGCTTGCAGATATGAACCTCGCCCGCGCCCGACTCGCCGATGCCCGCGTCCGCCTCGATCTTCTTACCATCCGCTCCCCACGCGACGGCACTGTCCTCCAAGTTAATATCCGACCTGGTGAATACACGATGGTGAACGCCTCCGAACCATCCATCCTCCTCGGCGATATTTCCCAACTCCAACTCCGCGTCGATGTGGATGAATCCGATGCGCCATCCATCCGCGAAGGCTGCACCGGCGTTGCCTTCCTCAAAGGCTCGCGGGAAAAATCCGTCCCGCTCGAATTTGTCCGTATCGAACCCTACATCCTCCCGAAAAAATCCCTCTCCGGCGAGAGCACCGAGCGCGTGGATACCCGCGTTCTCCAAATCATTTTCCGATTCAAAAACCCCGCTTTCCCGGTCTATGTCGGGCAGCAAATGGATGTCTTTCTTCAGGAGTAAGACTTCTCCTTATTGAGCTGCACGGGCTGGCGTTCAAAAAAACCGCCATTCCATTCAAACCGCACCCTAAATTTCAGACATTTCAGAGCGCGGTTTTTTTGTTGGATTGACTTCACAGGGATTCCGAACTGACTGCGCATTGTTTATGAAGCAAAAAATTGTTCCTGCCCTTGCCCTTCTTCTTTTTTCCACACTCCCATCCGCCTTTCCGCTCGAAATTGAAGGAGTGAAAGTTCCTCCTCAATCCAGCGTGAACGGGCAGTCACTCTCACTGAACGGAGCCGGTCTTCGCACCGTGAGCCTCGCCTTCATTCCGATCAAAGCCTATGTGGCCGCCTTCTACACCCCCTCCCCATTGAAATCTGAAGAGGCCGTGCTGGCCTCGCCGGGGCCGCTTCAATTCACATTCACTTTTCTGAAATCCGTCAGCAAAACTCAGGCTGTAAATGCCTGGCAGAGCCAAATTCAGGCCAGCATGACCTATTCCTATCCGGGCATTGAAAAAGATCGGACAGCCTTTCTCGGCATGTTCGGCGCCATTAGCCAAGGCGGAACGGAAATGATCCAACTCGTCGACTCCGAAACCCAAGTTTACGATAACGGCAAACTGAAAGGCACAATCCAGGGCCGCGATTTCCAAAAGGCCTTTCTGAGCGTATGGTTCGGCTCAAATCCGGTTCAGCAGGATTTGAAAGCCGCCCTGCTGGGAAACTAATTCCGCTTCACCTTGCCAGCTTCGCCTGCGCCCATATAGTTGTCCCCGTGAACAAGGCTGAATTGCTTGGCTATTTGGAAAAAATAGATGGCGAACTGAAGTCCACCGCCATCCTGCACATCTATGGAAGCGCGGCGTTCATGCTCTTGGATGAACCGGAGAGGACAAGTCTCGATATTGATGTGGCAGCCCCGTATTCCGATGTGGACGAAAGCGAACTCCGTCGGGCTGCCGAGCTTGCGGGAATTCCGCTCAATCCCGCCGACGATTATTCAGCCGACCATCTGGAGTGGATTTCGGCGGTGCGACTCTGCCTCGCGCAGCCGAATGCCGGAACGGACATCGTTCTTTGGCGAGGCCGAAATTTGTTGGTCAAAACCGGATCCGTGCCGCAGCTCATTGCCAGTAAACTCATCCGCTATGACGAGATTGATCGCAGCGACATCCAATACCTTTGCCGTCAAATTCCCGTGCGGATTGATACCGTGGAGGCCGCCGTTGGCGATCTGCCGGAAGCGTTTCGTGAAGACGCCTTGGTGAGGGAAAATCTGGCCAACTTCAAGATTGATGCCAGTCTTTGGGGGTTGCGCCCATGACACCTCGGGAACGCCTGCAAACCGCTTACGAGCTGGCTTTTTACCCGCCACGATTGCACATGGCCTGGCGACAAGTGCAGAAGAACCCATCCGATTCAACGGGAGAATTGGGCGAGTTGTTGGACCAGGCTTGGCTTTTGCACCAAGCTTTGCCCGAATATGGTTATGCATCCCAGCGGGCTTTGAATCGCCTGGCCCTGTATCAAGCCAAGGCCCGCGCATTCGGCATGGTGACTTTTCTCGCGAATATCAGAAAGTATTGTTCGCGCCCTGAAATCACAGCCCGCATCGTTCCGGGCAACCTCGTGCGCGATATCGGCCTGCCTCCGCTGAGTAGATAACCAAGCACTGGCTTTTTGATCTACTCATTGACTTGCTCATTCCGTGGGGCTCGCATCGCGAGGACCGGTCTATTGTTGGAAAATCTCCAATCGACCGACAAGCTGTTTGGCTTGTGCGGGGGCTGTTCATTTTATTAATTATTGCCGGAGTGGCCTATATACTCTGGAAGCAATAATAAGGAGGAATGGATGGGCGCTGCCGCCGACGAGGGCGTCGGCGACAAGCGACTCCGGCTTGTGAGGAAGATTTTGAACGCGGGATAGCCTTGAGGTGTCCCAGATTGTGACGGTGACTGTCGGCGATGACCAATTTGGAAAAAAGTCATTGGCAAGACACAATCTGCTGGAGGTTTATTTTTTTATGGCAAACGCAATGGTTATTGGAATTGGCGGTGTGGGATCGGTCATCGGCCAAAAGCTCCACGAATACGATTGTTTCGATCGAATCATTCTGGCGGATATGGATCCCGTTTTTGCGAACCAACTCGCGGCAAAAACCCCTAAGAGTCGGTTTCTCGTGGTGCAGGCTAATGCCATGCACACCGATGCGCTGGCAGCCCTCATGCGCGAGCACGAGGTCACCGTGACCTGCAATGCCTGTGTGTGCCAGACGAACTACTCGGTGCTCGAAGCCTGCCTCCGCGCGGGATCCCACTACATCGACATGGCGGCGGATATTTATTCGGCTCCGGGCGTGAAAAAGCCGGGCAAGAACTCCTTTGAGGCCGAAATCGAAAAGTTTAACCAACCTTTTCTCGACCGAGGCCTCGCTGGCATCCTCTGTATGGGCATGGACCCCGGCGCGGTGAATGTCTATGCCCGCTGGGCGATGGATCGCTTGGACACGGCCTCGAGCATCCGTGTGCTGGACGCTGACAATGCCGAGGTGCGTGGATACCGCTTCGCCGTCCTCTTCTCACCAGAGACGTTCTTCGAGGAACTCGGAGCGCCGCCCTATTATGTAAAAGACGGGCGCGTGGTAAGCGGCAAGCCACTGGAAACCGAAATCGAATGGGTTCGTTTTCCAGAGCCCATCGGTCTTCAAAAAACCTATGCCGTCGCGCACGAAGAGGGCGTGAGCTTGGGCATCCATCCCCCGTTCGTGGAAAAAGGTGTGCGCTACTCGGTCTTCAAATACAGCATCCCCGACAAGGTGGTAAATATCTCGAAGACCCTCCAACTTCTGAATCTCGACACATGGAAAAAAGTGCGCGTCGACGGAGTGGAGGTCTCTCCTGTGCGCGTCGCGAGTGCTCACCTCCCCAAGCCAGCCCAGCTTGGCGCCACCGTGGAGGGCTACTCTTGCGTAGGCACCGAAGTGCGCGGAACGAAGGACCGCAAGCGTGTGGAGTATTTTGTCTATTCGATGGATAGCCACCGCGACACCTATGAGAAATACGGCTACTCCCTCACCCTCGTGCAAACCGGCATACCGCCCGCCATTACCGCCAGACTCCTCGCCACAGGAAAAATCACCGAGCGTGGCGTCATGATGCCCGAAGCCCTCGACCCCAGTGAACTCATGGGCTGCTTCTCGCGCGAAGGCTTGCCGACCTTCGTGGAGAAGCGCGAAGTCGAGCGCATCTGACAATCCAACGAGGGATTTTGTCTAAGCTCCGATTCTTTGTGAAATGCAGTCCCCGTTAGTAGGAAATTCTGTTAGCCCTGTCGCAGAACCATGAAACCTTTTTACCTCGACGGCTGCTGGGTGGAGACTCAAACCTCCGCGGCAGTTTACAATCCTTGGTCCGGCGAAAAACTCGCCGAGATCTGCACCGCAGGCCCGCAGGATGTCGAATCCGCCATCGCCATCGCGCACTCCGCATTCCAAAAAACGCGCAAGCTTTCAAGCGATGCCCGGGCGGCGACACTTGATCGGATCAGCCAACTTCTCCGCGAGCGGCGCGGGGAGTTTGTCGATGTGATCGTCGCCGAGGCTGGAAAACCCGTGACCTTTGCCGAAGCCGAAGTCGACCGAGCCAGCCTAACCTTCCGATTTGCAGCGGCCCTTACGCTCAGTGACGAAGGCCACGGCCTCAATATGGAAGCCAGCTCACCCGGCATAGGCCATTTCGGCATCGTCCGCCGCTTCCCGCTGGGCGTGATTCTCGGCATTACCCCGTTCAACTTCCCTCTCAACCTTGTCGCCCACAAAGTAGCTCCCTGCATCGCCACCGGGAACACGATGCTGCTCAAGCCCGCGATGAAGACGCCCCTTACAGCACTGCTCCTCGCCGAGGTTCTGCACGAAGCCGGTGTTCCCGCGGGACAAATCCACATCGTGCCATTCGAACACGACCTTATTCCTCCTCTCCTGTCCGATCCACGGGTGAAAATGCTCAGTTTCACAGGCAGTGTCGATGTGGGCTGGAAACTCAAAGGCCATGCCGCAAAAATGAAGTGCGCCCTCGAACTCGGTGGAAACGCCGCCGTGATTGTAGAACCTGACTCGGACTGGCACGCCGCCATCCCAAAAATCGCCGCAGCCGCCTATGGGTTCGCTGGCCAGTCCTGCATCAGTGTCCAACGAATCCTCGTGCACCGTGAGATTTTCAGCCAATTCCGTGGCGCACTCGTCTCTTTCATCCAAGAAAAAATCCACAGCGGCGACCCCTCCGACCGCCAGACTCTCGTTGGCCCGATGATCAACTCCGCTGCCCGCGAGAAGGTCGTGCTTGGTATCGAACAGGCGACAGATGCTGGCGCGTCTTTGCTCACTCCCCTGCAGATCTCGGCGCGCTCCCTGCTCGGTCCGGTGCTCTTGGAGAATGTGCCGTCCGATTCGCCTGTGCTCCGCGATGAGGCCTTCGCCCCGCTCGCTGTGCTCCAGCATTACGGAACCTTCGAGGAGGCCCTCGCTATGGTGAACGACTCCCGCTTCGGCCTCCAGGCCGGCGTTTTCACAAACAACCTTCAAAATGCCATCCGTGCCTTCGAGGAACTCGAGGTCGGCGGAGTCATGATCAACCAAGTCCCGACCTTCCGCGTCGAGAACATGCCCTACGGAGGCATCAAGGAAAGCGGCTCCGGTCGCGAAGGCATCCGCTACGCCATGGAGGAAATGACCGAGCCCCGCAGCTTGGTGATCAACAAAAGCTGAAACACCGGGCAAGTGTCTTCGCAGGTGGCGGCAAATCTCCCCCTGGCTGCGATGACTTGTTTGACAGCATGGCACAAAGATAGCATTTTCGTGTCATGACCAAATCATCTATACTGCGCGCCCGGGTCGATTGCGAAAAAGCAACCGCTGCCGAGCAAATTTTTTTCAAACTCGGAATCACCGTGGGTGACGCAATCAACATTTTTCTGGCACAGGTTTGCATTCATAAAGCCATCCCTTTTGACCTGACCACGCGCCCTCACCTCAGCCTCGACAATGCCAACCTGGAGGAAATTGAAGCGCGTTACGCCGACCGCACGCCCAATGCCGAAACCTCCGCAGCCTTGAAGGAGCGACCGACTCGAAGATTCAAGTCCGCTGCAGAAACTCTTAGCGCTCTCAAAACCTGATGCGCGAAATCAAATACACGAGCCGGTTCAAGCGGGATTATAAAAAGCGGGCGCATGAGAAAGGTTTTTCCGACCTACTCGAAAAGATCATCGATCTTCTATCGAAAGGGCATCCGTTAGATGCGCGACTCCGCGATCATCCTCTTAAGGGAGGATATGCCGGATGCCGCGAATGCCATCTCAAATCGGATTTGCTCCTCATCTACATCCAAACGGACGACAAACTCTCATTGATACGATTGGGTAGTCGCAGCGACTTATTTGCGTGATCAAGAACGACAGCGCACGCCCGTTGCCGTTTTCAAAGCGCCCCCGCCTGCATTGACCCCCTTCGCAGGCGGTGATAAATTTTTTCTCATGAAAGTGCACCTTCACCACATTCCGGAAGGAGACACGCTCCATATTGAGGGCGAGGAAAGTGCCAGTCCGTTGGAACTCGAGCAAGGCGGCTTCACCCCCACTGGAACACTCCGCTACGCTCTCGAGGTGGGCCTAAGCGGGGGAGGGCTCTTTGCCACTGGCAGTCTGTCTGTCCAAGGAAAAATGCAATGCGTCAACTGTCTCGAGGATTTCGAGCACAACCTGGTGGTTGATCCGTTTTCGATGCAAATGGATTTGCCGAAGGCGGAGTTGATTGACTTGACCCCTGAGGTCAGGGAAGATATGCAGCTTGTCCTGCCCACGCATCCGAAGTGCGACAGCGGCGGTGAAAAGCAATGCCCCGCGCGTCGCGATGACTCCCAGGTTGCCTTCGGGCAATCGGTCGATCAGTTCGTGCCGGCATGGGACGCACTGGAGAAGCTAAAATCTAAATTAAAGTAAAATTATGGGAGTTCCTAAACGCAAAACATCAAAGATGCGCCTTCGCACACGCCGGGCAGCAAACCGCTGGCAGGCACCGAAGCTCGCTAAATGTCCTCAATGCGGGGCAGCCGTTCCCGGCCATGTGGCCTGCCCCTCCTGCGGATACTACAACAAACGCCAGGTTCTCACCATCGGCGCAGAGTAGTTCCGAGGGTCGGATTTTCCTCGGATGAAAATTGCCCTCGACGCGATGGGTGGGGATCAAGCCCCGCAAAATCCCGTAGCGGGAGCCGTGCAAGCACTGCGTGATTTCCCAGATGTAGAGATCATTTTTGTCGGTGATGAGGAAAAAGTCCGAGCCGAACTCGCTAAACATTCCACAGGGGATATTCAGTCCCGTCTCTCTTTCCACCATGCCTCGCAGGTTGTGGATATGACCGACAGTGGGCTTGATAGCGTTCGTCGAAAAAAAGATTCGTCTGTCAGCCGGGCGGTGGATTTGGTGAAAAACGGATCGGCCGACGCGGTCGTCTCCGCAGGGCACACTGGTGCCCTTGTGGCGGCATCGACCATCAAACTTCGCACCCTGCCCGGCATCGATCGCGCGGCTCTTGGCGTGCTCATTCCAGCGGATAGGGGAGTTTTTCTCCTGATCGATGGTGGCGCAAATATCGACCCGACCCCTGAACACATCGTGGGTTTCGCCGTGATGGGCAGTGTCTATTACAAGGCTGTTGTGGGAGCGACAGAGGCCAAAGTGGGTCTTCTCAACATAGGCACCGAGCCCGGCAAGGGAACGGATTTCTGCCGCGACTGCTATAAATTACTCAGCGAGGCGCCTATCCAATTCTCCGGCAATGTCGAAGGGCATGGCATCTTCAAAAAACCAGCGGATGTCGTGGTCTGCGACGGATTCACGGGAAACATCTTTCTCAAAACCGTTGAGGGCTTCGCCAAGTCGATGGTTTCTTGGATTAAGGACGAACTCAGTAAAAACCCGATTCGGATGCTCGGCGCCCTGCTCTCCAAGGGGGCTTTTCAGGCAGTCAAAAAACGGACCAATACTGACGAATACGGCGGAACACCCTTGCTCGGCGTGAATGGCATCTGCATCAAAGCCCACGGCAATTCGTCATCCCTTGCCATGCGCAATGCCATCCGTGCCGCCCGCAGGGCTGTGGAACTCCAAATTAACTCACGCATCGTCGAGGCGATGAAGCCACTTCATGAAAAACTCTCTTCGCGACACACCCCCACGGTATAACCGCAGCGCCTCCATCATCGGCACGGGTAGCTATGTCCCGGAACGCGTGATGACGAACTCCGACCTCGAAGCCATGGTCGAAACCAATCACCAGTGGATTGTCGAGCGCACTGGCATCTATGAACGCCGCATCGCAGCGGAAAACGAATTCACCAGCCACATGGCCGCAAAAGCCGCCCAGGTAGCCATGGAAAACGCCGGCGTGACCCCCGAGGAGATCGACATGATCCTCGTTGCCACCATCACACCGGATATGTTTTTTCCCTCCACCGCCTGCCAAGTGCAGCGTCAGATCGGGGCAAAAAATGCGACCTGCATGGATGTTAACGCCGCTTGCTCGGGTTTCCTCTACTGCGTGGAAATCGCAAACCAGTTCATCTCGAACCATGCTCGAGAGACCGTTCTCGTTATCGGCGCGGACAAGCTCAGCAGTATCGTGAACTGGGAAGATCGGAACACCTGCGTGCTCTTCGGCGACGGAGCGGGAGCCGCCATCCTTCGCCACCGCCCAGACTCGAGGGGAATCGTGGCAACCCACATGGGGAGTGACGGTAACTACGGCGACATTCTCCATATGCCGGGTGGTGGATGCGCGTTACCGATCACCCGCGACAATGTGGACGCCAAGCTCAACACGCTTCAAATGAATGGGCGCGAAACCTTCAAACAAGCTGTGACCTCCATGATGCGAGCCGCCAACACCGTCCTGGAACGCTGCGAACTCACCGCACAGGACGTCAAATGTGTGATTCCCCACCAGGCAAATATTCGAATCATCGAAGCCATGGCGGATCGTATGGATCTCACAATGGATCGCTTCCACATCAATCTCGACAAATACGGCAACACCTCTGCGGCGGCGGTTGCGATTGCCCTGGACGAAGCCGCCCGCACCGGCCGCTTTCAGAAAGGCGACCCCATTCTCCTTGTGGTTTTTGGAGGTGGTCTCACCTTCGCCAGCTCCGTCATCGAGTGGTAGCCGAAGATGCCACACGCGAGGCAGGGGATTTTCTCAGGGCCTTCGCTCTGGAGAAAAAAAGCGATCCCGACACCCTCGCAAGCCGCCTGCTGCAGGTGGACGGGGAAATCGTCACCACAGGCTCGTGGCAACCTTCATTCGAGGAACTCGAGCACGGAGCCCGCATGGCTTGGCGGAATAATGCCCGCTGCATTGGCCGTCTTTTCTGGCCGTCGCTGAAAGTTCGCGACCTGCGCCACATTTCCGAGCCCTCCGAGGTTCATCAGGCCCTTCTGGAGCATCTCGAGATCGCCACAAACGGCGGGAAAATCCAGCCCCTTCTGACAGTTTTCTCCCCTGCGACAAGCGAGGGCCCGGTGGTGAGAATCTGGAATCATCAACTTCTCGGCTACGCCGGTTACGAGCGGTTGGACGGCACGATCCTCGGCGACCCGAGAAACCTGGCCTTCACCCGCGAGGCGCTGGCCCTCGGTTGGCAGGGTGCTGGCACGCCCTTCGATCTTCTGCCGCTCATCATCCAAAAACGAGGCTGCGCTCCCGTGCTGTTTCCTCCGCCACGCGCCAAGGCACTTGAAATCGCACTCAACCACCCGACCCTGCCATGGTTTGCCGCGTTGGGATTGAAGTGGTATGCCGTGCCGGTCCTCTCCGATATGCGCCTGCGGCTTGGCGGTATCGATTTCCCTGCCGCTCCGTTCAATGGCTGGTATATGGGAACCGAGATCGGTTCGCGCGACCTCGGAGACGAGGGGCGCTACAACATGCTCCCCGTCATCGCTGAAAAAATGGGTATCGACCGCGCAGCCGATCCCCTCTGGAAAGACCGCGCTTTGGTGGAACTCAATGCAGCCGTCATTTTTTCGTATGAACAAGCCGGTGTGCGTATCGTAGATCATCACCGTGCCTCCTCCGAGTTCATGGAATTCGCTGCGCGAGAAATGAAAGCCGGCCGCGCTGTTTCAGCCGACTGGAGTTGGATTGTTCCTCCCCTGTCGGGCTCGGCCACGCCCGTCTTCCACAAACACTGGGAGGATCGCTTCCAACTCCCCGACTATCTCCCCCAGAGGCACGCCTGGGAGGAGTTTTAATGCCTTTGCTAAACTCGCGCCGTGCTACTTTAAATCCCATGCACCGCATCCTTTTTTCAGTATTCCTTGCGCTCGCGCTCAGCGCTCAAGCCCGCGAAGCCGCTACGCCCTCTCCCACACCAAAAGCCGAGGATTCTCCCTACGAGCAACTCCAACTCCTCGCCCGTGCCATGCAGCTCATCCGGCAAGACTATGTGGACGAGGCCAAGGTGAACTACAAGGAACTCACCTACAACGCGCTTCGGGGGATGCTCGACAACCTCGATCCCCACAGCCAGTTCATGGAGCCCAAGAGCTTCAAAAACATGCAGGAGGACACGCGCAGCGAATTTGGTGGCCTCGGTGTAGTGGTCACCCAAAAATCCGGCATTCTTACAGTGATCAACCCGATGGAGGATACGCCAGGCTTCAAGGCGGGTATTCTTCCAGGCGACCAGATTCTCAAAATCAACGGAGAGAACACCGACAACACGCCACTCAACGAGGCCGTCGAAAAACTCCGTGGCAATGCCGGAGAAAAAGTAACCCTCACAATCCGACGCCCCTCCACAAGTAAGGTGAAGGATTATGAACTCACCCGCGAAGTCATCAAGGTAGCCAGCATCAAAGACGCCGGCATCCTTCCCCAGCGGAGCCCGGCACAGCCCCGCATCGGCTATGCACGCATCACCCAGTTCAACGAACCCACCGCTGCGGAACTCGCCGCCGCACTGGACAAATTGGAAGCGCAGGGGATGGATGCCTTCATTCTCGATCTGAGGCATAATCCCGGCGGACTCCTCGGTAGTGCAGTCGATGTGTGTGGTCAGTTCCTACCGCCCAACACGCTCGTGGTTTACACAGAGGGCCGCACGCCTTCGCGGGAATACCGCACCTCGGCGACAGCAAGCCCGAATCGCAAATATCCCGTCGTCGTTCTCACCAACTACGCAAGTGCGAGCGGCTCGGAGATCGTCGCCGGTGCGCTCAAGGACCTCGACCGGGCCCTCGTTGTTGGAGAAACCACATTTGGTAAAGGTTCGGTTCAAAGCGTCGTCTCGCTTTCCGACGGGTCAGCCGCCCGCCTCACAACAGCAAAATATTTCACCCCCGGCCGCAAACTCATCCACGAGCATGGCGTGAGTCCGCACATTCGGGCCACTCTGACACACGACGAGGAGGTCGACCTCTTGCGTTCACGCCGCAAGCGCGAAGATCCCGCCACTACCGATGCCGCAATCTGGGACTCCCAACTCGAACGCGCAGTCGACGCCATTCAGGGCACTCTGCAACGGGCCAAAAACGAAAAAACGCAGACCTCGCGGTTGAAAACCACCGCCAGATAACCCCCCGCATCGAGCTTCTCGGGCTATACTTCCCGCTCGCCATAGAGTCGCTCGAGTCGGATGCGGGCCACGGCGAGGCTTACTTGGAAGGTATCGCGGACCAATCTGTGGAGTGTGGAGTCCGCCCATGCGCCTGTGGCCTTCATGCTTTCGGGTTCGTGCCCCCACTCGCGCAAGGCCGCACGCAGTGGATATACCGGCAGGAGGAGAGCGGAAATCATTCGGTCGGCTTGGTATTCCCACCAGTCGGGGGAGTTTCTGGTGAGGCCGCCTTCGACATTCTCGTTGCGCTCGCGCCAGGTGATGAGTCGCCGTGAATCCTCGAAGCCATTGGTGCGTTTTTTATGTTCCCACAACTCCACAAAAAGATCGGCGTGGAGCAGCCCGTGGCCGCACTCGTGAGCGAGAGTGCTCCGGCAGAGGCGGTTCACTTGCGGGTTCTCCGGCGCATCGAGCTTTGAGTGGACCAGCAGGCTCTTGGGCCCCTTCTCGCCAAAATACATGAGGCCCAGACAATCTTCGCCGAGATCGTGAAATTCATACCCGAACCCAAATTCCATATCCACGAAGAGTTCGATATCCACCGGCTCAGGAACTTTGGGAACAAGCCCGTGCTTTTTCAAGGCCGCCCTGGCGATGTCGTCGAACTCATGTTCCTCAAACCAGCGCCGCTTCAGAAACGGCCCCAACTTGGCCGGCAAATCCTTCATTCGTGTTTCTTCTCGCCCACCCGAACTTCGATCATACGCACCAGCCCGCCCGGTGTGAGATTCGAGCTTTGCGCCTCTTTTAACATCCGCCGGAAGGCGGTGGCCCACTCGGGGTTCGCCTCCACCAGCTTCCGGATTTCGCTCACCGGAGCGCGATCATCGAGTTCCCGCAACACCTCTGCAGGAATCTCCAGCGCCTGCGCGATCCGCTCCAGATTTTCCGGTGCCGGTTTACGATACCCTTTTTCTATATCTGCGATAAACGCCACAGACTTGATGCCCGCCTTCAAGGCGAGCGCACGCATTGAGAGTTTTTTCTCCAGGCGAAGCTGACGGATTTTTTCCCCCAGCGAATTGACTTGGCTCATAATTTGTTTTGTCATGCGTTGTTTGCTTGTTTGCGAACAACAGGGCAGAGAGTCTCCCATAAATTCTAAAATCGTCAATATATATCTTTAAAAAGAATTATTTCAGAATTTATAAAAAAACTGCTTGCGTTGTTCGCAGTGTGCGCGTAAAAATTTCATCAGTCATGAAAGGAACCTAAAAAAACCTCCATGACAACGCACCAGCCACCAAGACCGGCCTGCCGCTTTTAGCGGATTTGGAACTACCGGACGAAGCGGCACGGTGACGCCGACGGCGAAATGCGCGTCGGCAAAAACCCAAACGGCCCATGCCAAAAACAAACCAAATCAGCGCCACAATAGCCCCGAAGGAAATGGACTCCATCAGATCGGCCATCGCGACCATCCAGTCGAAGCTCCCGTTTCTTGTGGATATCGGAACCAAGGAGATGCGCCGCATGGCGAAAGCCGGCGATCTCAGTGAGGCATTCCTCCAGAAGGCTCTCGCCATCGCCGAGCAATCGCCGGATATCCTCCCGCGCAACTTCGCGATCGAAGAGTTCCGGGCCGACATGGCGCTCGCCGCAAACCTCGAGGAGATCACCCTCTCGCTGCAGCAGCTCCTTGAGCGTATCGGCAACACCATCACCGTCGCCCGCTCCGACGCCTACGGCCACGCGCTCATCACCTACGACCGTAGTAAAAAAAGCGCCACGCAAGGCCTCCAAGCGGCAACGCTGGACCTCGGCCAGCGCTTCACCCGCCGACCCCAGAGCAAGAAGACGGAGATCGACCCAGCAGCAGTCACGAAGCTCTTGAGCTGACGCAGGCCCCACCTCGCAGTTCTCCCCCAATGCGGCCGTGCGCTTCACCGAAGCGCACGGCCGCATTATTTTATACCAAAACGGATTTTCATACCCAAAGTCTCTTTGAAATGGGACTTTTCACGACAAAAGAAGGGAGCACGGCCGTCTCGGCCGTGTTGAGACTGGTCCACTTGCTCGCACTACACCCATCCGAACCATGGTATCCACCGCCTGACACAGGTGGTGCCTCCAGCTCGTAGAGCCTACGGATCGGAGAGACGCCTGTGCCCCTCTCGAAAAGGTATAGGCTTTAGGTATCAAATCTCACTCAACGATGAGTGCCGACTCACTCAACGACGAGTAGCAACCTACTCAACGATGAGTGGCGACCCACTCAACGGAGAGTAGCAACCTACTCAACGATGAGTAGCAACCCACTCAACGGAGAGTAGCAACCTACTCAACGGAGAGTAGCAACCTACTCAACGGAGAGTAGCAACCTACTCAACGATGAGTAGCAACCCACTCAACGATGAGTAGCAACCCACTCAACGATGAGTAGCAACCTACTCAACGGAGAGTGCCGGCCTACTCAACGATGAGTTCCAACTCACTCGCCATGGAATGCTGGCACATTGGCTCCAAGCAAACTTTGGGACATCTTGCTGCGTCCTTGAGTGCCCCGCATTTGATCGTAAATTTTTTTAAGATTTTCTCCTAATCCCCCAGCGGATGTCCGACCGAGGTTGATAGGGTCTGCTTCGAAATGATCACCAAAATCCTATTCGCCATCCAAGCAGCCACGCTCTGCTTCCGCCCGCAGACTCAATTCGCAAGCCGCTTCGCACGGCAGAGTGAGTTTTCGTTTTGAGCCATGCAAACCAACGCCTATGGAAAACCGATTCGGGATCGCGAATTACTCCGCCGCATCGAAAAAGCCCGCACCTACCAGTGCTTGAACGACCCGCTGGGAGAACTCTACGACCCCATCGAGGATGACCCGGACATCAAGCTCATCATGCGGGCAGTCGAGCGCCGAGCCGAAAAAGAGTCGCCAATCGTCGGCATGGGCCGTTGCCACGATGTTTGGGGCCGCATGCGCCAGATTATGAAAACCGAGCACGGCATAGTCTGGTATCCACCCAGCAAGATAAATCCCCACATCCTCTTCGATTAATCATGAAATTCCTCGTGCCGCGCGTTTCGTTGATAAAACTGCTCAAAGCTTGCGGAGCCCCGCATCCGCTTTTGCGTATTGAGGCATCGGGCGGCTTTGTCACCCTCTCATGCGGAAATATTGATGCGGGCTGCGAGGCCACTGTCGAGCGGTCCGGCGTGTGCTTTCTTCGCCATTCCAAGCTGAAGAAGCTCCTCCAAACCTACTTTCGAGATGCCGAACAATCCACCACCATCGGTATCGTAGTGGCTCCCATGGGCATCTGGATTGGTCGCACCCATGTGACTCGCGCAGGCTTGGAAATCTCACTTTTTGATAACCCAGAAATCGCCCCAAGGACACTCCGCTTCCGCGAGCCGTATGTGCCAGAGGAACCACCCCCAGTGGACTTACAAATGCACCTTCCCTTGTTTCCCGCTTGCGTTGACGACGCCCCACCGGCCTCCACGCCGTGCCCCTCGCCATATCCCTGAACGCTATCGCCCCGCTCTTTCTCACCCTGCTCCTCAGCGCCTGCGCTGCCATTCAGAAGCCCGAGCCAGAGATCAAGCGCGCGCAGCCCAAGCCACAGGAAATCCAGATCCAGACCGCGCCACCAGGCGCGCTGGTAGATTGGAATGGCAATGTTCTTGGCGTGGCTCCCGTCACCATCGAGCTCACGCCTTCATTCTCCCAGTATGCCTCATATTACACCTGGCCCTCTAATGGAGCAAACACCCAGCGTTTCCGCGCCCGCTGGCCCGACGGCGCCATGAACACCGAATTCTTCGAGAGCGATACTCCGCCGCCGCAAGCCATCGCCATCATCTCTCCAAGCGTCGGCAACTACCGCGACATCTGGACCACACCCGCCAAGAAGGAACTGCAAATTAAGAAAGGACCATGAACCCCAACCTCACGCAGAGCGGTTGTGGCGCAGAGAAAGAAAGAAGGGGGCATGGTCGTCTCGACCGTGAAAGACACTCAACCGTGATTGCAGCGAAACCATATGATTCCATGGTAGTGTTGGCACGCCGTTGGCGACCCAAGCCTCAGGCGCGAATGCGCCGTCTGCAATGCCAAGAAAGAAAAAGGAATTCGCCGTTGCATCTGGGGAGCCTGAAAAACAGGACTCTGGCCAGCAGGCGGCGAAATCCTTACTCAACTCCATTGCCCGGCGCAGCAAGACAAGCTAAAGAGCGTCCCATGCGCGCCACCCAATTCAGCTTTTTCTCCAACCCAGCCTCCCTGTTGCAGCTTATGCGACAGCACACAAGTCAGATTTCATTGCTATGACCCCGCTCAAAAAATTCGCACCTGTGCTCGTTCCTCAGCCTCTCGAAGACGGCGGCATCGCCTTCAAAATCCCAAATTGATTACTCCATAATCAACCGCTGCACGCTCTGCAATTATGACACTTCACGCAACTGACATCCTCCCCGAAAAAAACCAAACATTCGGCATTGACCGGCGTTAGTTTACCTATAAGTTAACCATGTCGATCCAAACAGCCGAGGTTCTTGCCGGTTCCCGATGCCGGATTCTTGCCCTTGGTTCGGCCGATCGATTTCCACTGCTCGACTTTCTTGAAGAATGCCAACGCCACCAACCAGCCGAAGTCGCCAAGCTCAACAAGCTCTTCGAGCGCCTGGCCTCGACGGCGCTGATCCGCGATGAAACGA